>UOFN01000130.1_pt1 | contig 74554 bp, 68 predicted proteins | sample 1990111 | NCBI WGS metagenome assembly UOFN01 (sample SAMEA4728526, study PRJEB27164) | hydrothermal vent metagenome | biome: marine basaltic hydrothermal vent biome; feature: marine hydrothermal vent; material: mineral | place: Pacific Ocean | collected 2011-06-14/2011-07-23 | depth 1741 m | reverse complement strand
TCAAAAGCGATCCAGGCCGAAACGGGGCTGAGTCAGGCTGCCGTGTCGCGGCAACTGAGAAGCATGGGTGATCGTGTCATCAGGTTGCAGCGTGGGCGCTCGCCCAGATACGCGATGACGTGCAATGCTTTCGGGGAGGATGACAGGCTACCTTTGTATGCGGTCGATGCGCAGGGCAATAGTGTGGCTGTTGCACTGATACGTCCGCTGGCTCACGGTGGCTTTTTTGTCGAACCATTAACAGGCATTCCCCCTGTGCTGCTTGGAGTGAATGGAGATGGTCTTTACGATGACCTGCCATTCTTCCTGACTGATCTGGGTCCTCAGGGATTTCTTGGGCGTCAGGTTGCCACAGAGATGGCTGCCCAGTCTGGCGATTTTCCACCTGACCCCAGACACTGGAACACAAATCACATCGGTCGTTACCTGGTATCCAATGGCGACGATCTTTCAGGGAATTTTAAGTTCGGTCAACAAGCGCATTGGCGCGTTAGACGTAAACCTGTCGTTTCCACAGCAAAGGATTACCCCGCACTGGCTGACGGCGTGATGAGTGGCATCGTTCCCGGGTCGTCCGCAGGCGGCGAGCAACCGAAGTTTACGGCGTTTTGTGGTGACCGTTCCGCACATGTCATCGTCAAGTTCTCCCCCAAAGGGGGCGATGCTGTGGCGCGAAGATGGCGTGATGTCCTGATTACAGAGCATCATGCAACGGAAGCTATTCACGCCTGTGATTTCCCTGCCGCAGAAACCGAGCTCATCGACATAGATGGCAGGCTCTTTCTGGAGTCTCAGCGATTCGATAGAACCGGTGAGTACGGGCGGATGTCCATGCTCTCACTTCAGACTGTCGATGCTGAATTTACCGGACTGGGAAGTGATTGGCCACGAGTAATGGAAGCGCTTCAACAAGAAAAATTAATAAGCGCTCAACATGTTTTTGATGCAACGTATTTATGGACCTTCGGCCGCCTCATTAATAACACCGATATGCATTTAGGCAATCTAAGTCTGGCGATAGAGGGAAATGTTTTCAGGTTACTACCGGTCTATGACATGTGCTCTATGGGTTTTGCACCGAAGAGTGGTGATGTGCTTCCTTTTAGCTTTACACCACTTGACCAAAACACCTTACCACTTGATGAAACCGAACTTTCATTCGTAAAAGAAATAGCGCGTGATTTTTGGGAAAGAGTGGCAAGTGATGAGCGGATATCAGATGAGTTCAGAGTATTTCTGGAACGCGGCAATCCCATTGAGCAAATGTGACCGGGGATACAGGTTCACCCATCACTTGACCATCGACTGCAAGGCAGCGCGGATGATCTCCTCGGTGCTTAAATCCTCGTCGGTGTCGACAGCACGCACCATACGGCTGGCGTCTACCGGCTTGTAGCCAAGAGCTACCAGCGCGCTGACCGCTTCTTCAACCGGGTTGAGCACATCAGCCACCGAAGCCTTCCCACCCCCTGAGACTGCGGCAGCCGAAACATCCCAGTCTGCCAGCCGGTCGCGCATTTCCACCACCAGACGTTCGGCGGTCTTTTTACCCACGCCGGGCAATTTGACCAGGGAGGCGGTGTCGCCGGCTTGTATGCAGGCTGCGAACAGGCTTGCCTCCATACCGGAGAGGATGGTCAGCGCCATTTTGGCGCCAACGCCGTTGACCTTGATGAGGGTGCGGAACAGGGTGCGATCCGACAGTTTGCTGAAACCATAGAGCGTATGCGCGTCTTCACGCACGGCCAGGTGGGTGTAGAGCCTGACTGCATCGCCAACAGCAGGCAGGTCGTAAAACGTTGTCATCGGCGCCTGGACTTCATAGCCGACACCCTGCACTTCAATCAGCAGAGCCGGTGGTTGTTTGTCGCGTAATACACCGTTAAGGAAACCGATCATCGCAGCCGTCCTCCCGCCATGCCGGTTGCGGCAGTGACCCGGTTCAGCGCGTTCTGCTGATAGCTGTGACACAGTGCTATTGCCAGCGCGTCGGCGGCATCAGCCTGCGGTGTAGCGTTAAGATTGAGTAACACGCGCACCATGTGCTGGACTTGCGCCTTATCGGCGCCGCCCTTACCGACTACGGCGAGTTTGATTTCGCGTGGCGCATATTCAGCAACCGGGAGTTCGCGCGCAACCACCGCACAGATGGCCGCACCGCGTGCCTGCCCCAGTTTTAAAGCCGAGTCGGCGTTGCGGTGCATAAAGACATTTTCGATTGCCAATTGTTGCGGCTCGTAGGTTTCAACAAGTTCGCTGACTTCGCGGAATATTAATCCAAGTTTTTCAGGCAGGTTGTTACCAGTGACTTTCAAACAACCGCTAGCGATGTAACTGGCTTTACGCCCGTCGCTGTCGATCAGCCCGTAGCCCATTAATCTTGAGCCTGGATCAATACCGAGAATGCGGGTCGTGGTTGGCAGGGTCTATAACTCCGCGAGAATATCGTCGGCGATGTCGGCGTTGGAATAGACATCCTGCACATCATCCAACTCTTCCAGCGCGTCAATCATGCGGAACATTTTTTCTGCATCATCCTTGTCCAGCGACATTGTGTTTTCGGCGCGCATGGTGACTTCGGCCTGTACTGGCTCGAAGCTGGCCGCAATCATGGCTTCCTTCACGCTGACAAATTCTTCCGGCGCGACCAGCACGTCGATAGAACCGTCGCCATGGCTGAGCACGTCTTCAGCGCCAGCCTCCAGCGCCGCTTCCATGATGGCGTCTTCGTCGCTGCCCGGGGGATAGCTGAGGATGCCGGTCTTGGCAAACTGGAAGGCAACCGAACCACTGGTACCCAGATTACCACCGGCTTTGGTAAAGGCGTGGCGCACTTCGGAAACCGTGCGGTTACGGTTGTCAGTCAGGCAATCGACGATCACCGCAACGCCACTCGGGCCGTAGCCTTCGTAGCGGATTTCATCGAAATTCTCGCCTTCCTGTGCACCGGAACCGCGCTTGATGGCACGCTCCATGGTGTCTTTGGTCATATTGGCACCGAGCGCCTTGTCCACCGCCAGCCTCAGACGTGGGTTGGAGGCCGGATCGGCATCGCCCATCCGCGCGGCAACGGTGATTTCACGAATCAGTTTGGTGAATATCTTGCCGCGCTTGGCATCCTGTGCCTTTTTGCGGTGCTGGATATTGGCCCATTTACTGTGTCCTGCCATTGCTGCCTCGTCGTCAAATTGTGCAATGGCGGGAGTTTAGCATTGACCGGCGGGGTGCGTCAGCGGCCAGCGGAGGGGAATTTCGCGGCGTTTCAGGGCGAAACGTCGAGCATGCGCTGCAAGGCCGCGCGGGCCATGTCCGCTTCGGCGAGTGGTACGCTGATGCGGTTGACCGGGTTGCCGTCCACCAGGTTCTCCAGCGTCCACAGCAGGCGCTGGGGATCGATGCGGAACATGGTTGAACACATGCACACTGTCGGCGACATGAAATGCACCGACTTACCCTCGGCCTTGCACTCGTCGTGCAGCCGGTTAACCAGGTTCAGCTCGGTACCCACCAGCCAGCGTGTGCCCGGCTCGGAGTCATGGATGGTCTTGATGATGAACTCGGTGGAACCAACAAAATCAGACGCCTGACACACCTCAAAGCTGGCCTCGGGGTGCGACACAATCTTTGCATCCGGGTACTTCGCCTTGAAGCGCTCGATATGCGACACCTCAAACATCTGGTGTACCGAGCAGAAACCTTTCCACAGAATCATTTTCGCATCGCGGATTTGCTGCTCGCTCAGACCACCCATGGGCTGGTCGTAGTCCCACACCACCATCTCGTCGAGCGGGATATCCATGTTGTAGCCGGTGTTTCGACCCAGATGTTGATCCGGGAAAAACAACACCTTCTCACGTTTGCTAAAAGACCATTCCAGCACGTGACGTGCGTTGGTCGAAGTACAGACGATGCCACCATGACGACCGCAAAAGGCTTTCAGGTCTGCGGCGGAATTTATGTAAGTGACCGGCGTGATGGTCTCATCCGCGTCAAGCACCGAGGAAAGCTCCTGCCATGCCCGCTCAACCTTGGCGAGGTTGGCCATATCGGCCATGGAGCAGCCAGCCGACAGATCCGGAAGAATGGAAATCTGGTCTGGGCGTGACAAAATATCTGCTACTTCTGCCATGAAGTGCACACCGCAGAATACGATGAACTCGGCTTTTGAGTTAGCTGCCTGGCGCGACAACTTCAGAGAGTCACCGGAAAAATCTGCATGCCGGAAAACTTCATCTCGCTGATAATGGTGGCCAAGAATAACCAGCCGCTCACCGAGCGTTTCCTTCGCCGCAAGGATACGCGCCTCGCAGTCTTCGTCAGACAGCGAGGTATAGGGATCTACATCAATTGCGTTTACAGCCATTTCCGGGCAACTCTCATTGATGAATCTGGCTCAATTCTCTTTTATCAGAACGCCTGGCGCAACCCTAGGAAATGGAGTGGTACCTGCATTTCCATCGCCGGCTTACGGTCAGGACTGTGTTTCCTTCTCAACTGGCTTCCGCAACCGCACATTCAACTCTTTCAACTGCGCATCTGTCACTGCGGAAGGCGCACTGGTCAAAGGGCAACTGGCCGTCTGTGTCTTCGGGAAGGCCATCACCTCGCGGATCGACTGCGCACCTGTCATCAACATCACCAGCCGATCCAGACCAAAGGCCATGCCCCCATGTGGCGGGCAGCCGTATTTCAGCGCATCGAGCAAGAATCCAAACTTGTCTTCCGCTTCCTCGTCACCGATACCGAGCAGTTTGAATACGCGCGTTTGCAGTTCAGTGGTATGAATACGAATGGAACCGCCACCCAACTCGGTACCGTTCAACACCATGTCGTAGGCACGTGACAGACAAGCGCCGGGATCAGAGTCCAGCGTTTCCAGATCTTCTTCACGCGGGGCAGTAAAGGGGTGGTGCAGCGCGTTCCAGCGGTCGCCCTCGTGGTCGTGTTCGAACATGGGAAAGTCGATAACCCAGAGCGGTTTCCACTCGCCTTCCATCAGGCCACGATCTTCGCCGAGCTTGACGCGCAATGCGCCCAGCGCTTCGTTGACCACGTGCGCTTTGTCGGCACCGAAGAACACCAGGTCGCCGTCTTCGGCACCAGTGCGTTTCATGATTTCATCGACAGCTTCGTCCGGCAGGAATTTGAGTATCGGGCTTTGCAAACCTTCGCGGCCTTTGGAGAGTTCGTTAACCTTGATGTAGGCCAGCCCTCTGGCACCGTAGATTCCGACAAATTTCGTGTATTCGTCGATTTGCTTGCGCGTCAGTTCGCAACCCTTCGGCAAGCGCAGTGCGGCAACACGGCCGTCCTTATCATTGGCAGGGCCGGCAAACACTTTGAATTCGACGTCTTTCAGCAGGTCGTCAATGTCGATCAGTTCCATCGGCACACGCAAGTCAGGACGGTCGCAACCGAAGCGACGCATGGATTCTTTCCAGGTCATGCGCGGGAACGGGTTTTCCAGTTTTACGCCGATCACCTTGTCAAACAGGTCGCGGATCATGGTTTCGGCGTGCTGCATGATCTCGTCCTCGTTCATGAACGAGGTCTCGATATCCAGCTGGGTAAATTCAGGCTGACGATCCGCGCGCAGATCTTCGTCACGAAAACAACGCACAATCTGGTAGTAACGGTCCATGCCGGACATCATCAGCAATTGTTTAAACAACTGCGGCGACTGTGGCAACGCAAAGAACTCACCGGGATGGGTGCGGCTCGGTACCAGATAGTCACGCGCACCTTCCGGCGTGGCGCGGGTCAGGATCGGCGTTTCAATATCGAGGAAACCGTTATCATCGAGATAGCGGCGCAGCTCGCGGGTCGTCCGGGCACGCAAGCGAATTCGATCCAGCATCAGCGGGCGACGCAGGTCGATGTAGCGATAACGCAATCGGTGTTCTTCCGACACGGAGTCATCGTCGAGGTGAAAAGGCGGTGTCTCGGCGGTATTGAGAACAACCAGTTCCTTACCCAGCACTTCCACCTCGCCGGTGGGCATATCCGGGTTCTCGGTGCCTTCGGGGCGACGGCGTACACGACCCTTTACCTGCAACACGAATTCGCTGCGCACGCGTTCGGCGGTGGCAAAGGTCTCCTCAGTATCAGGATCGAACACCACTTGCACCCGGCCCTCGCGGTCGCGCAGGTCGATAAAAATTACTCCGCCATGGTCGCGACGACGATGCGCCCAGCCGACCAGTGTCACCTCGGCGTCGAGATGGCTTGTATTCAGTTCACCGCAGTATTGTGTACGCATGTCTGTCTTCAGTGTTTCCAGATAGGTCTACTTGCTATCCCCGGATGAGGACTTTTTGGAAGTCTCTCCGCCAGATTTAGGTTTGTTGTCGCTCTTCGCGACGTTCTTGCGGTTATTGCTCTTGAAGTCGGTTTCGTACCAACCGCTGCCCTTGAGGCGAAACCCGGCTGCTGACACCTTTTTTTTCAGCGTCGGCTTGCCACAAGCAGGGCAATCTGTCAGCGGAGCATCACTGAGTTTCCGCAGTTTCTCCAGTTCATGGCCACACTCAGTACACAGGTATTCATAAATCGGCATGCTTCAAACTCCGGGTGCTGAACCCCGATTACGCAAAGCGCGGGAGTATACCAGCCAAACAGGGCCGCTGCCGCCGTTTTGCCCAGTTCAGGTACAATCCGCGACATCTACCAGACTGTAAGCCCATGGAATTTTGCCCTTGATGCATAACCGACAGACCGAACTGCCCGCCAGCGGCGGCAATGACCTGAAGACGCTACGCTCTCTCGCACCTTTTTTGTGGGAATACCGGGTCCGGGTGGTGCTGGCGCTGGGTTTCCTGATCTTCGCCAAAGTCGCCAACGTCGGCATACCGCTAATGCTGAAGGGCATAGTCGATGCTCTGGATCGCGATGACATACAACTGGTGCTGCCGCTGGGCCTGCTGCTCGGCTACGGCGCGTTGCGACTGGCCAGCTCGCTGTTCAATGAGCTGCGCGACGCGGTATTTGCACGGGTTCGTCATGGTGCGATGCGCAAGGTGTCGGTGCGGGTGCTGGAACATCTGCATCGACTCTCGCTGCGCTTTCATCTGGAACGTAAAACCGGGGGCATTGCACGCGACATTGAACGCGGCACTCGAAGTGTTAGCTCACTACTCAATTATATGGCTTTCAGTATCCTGCCGATACTGGTCGAGGTCGTGCTGATTGCCGGCATTCTGCTCAAACAATACAACGCATGGTTTGCGGTCATCACCTTTGTCTCGGTCATCGTTTATATCTACTTTACTTTCCGCATTACCGAATGGCGGATGAAGTATCGGGTAAAAATGAATGCCTCGGATTCACAGGCCAGCACTCAGGCGATAGACAGTCTGATCAACTACGAAACGGTCAAGTACTTCGGCAATGAACCCCACGAGCTGTCGCGCTACGATGAATCACTGGAAGAATGGGAAGATGCGGCCGTCAAAAGCCAGACCTCACTGTCTGCTCTAAACGTCGGACAAGCTACCATCATCGCGCTTGGTGTAACTTCAATTATGATACTGGCATCCAGCGGTGTAGTAGAAGAAGAACTGACCATCGGCGACCTGGTACTGATTAACGCCTTTCTGTTACAACTGTTCATTCCGCTAAATTTCCTCGGTATCGTTTACAGCCAGCTCAAACATGCGATTACCGATATGCAGCTGATGTTCGATGTGCTGGAAAAGCGCCCGGAAATCGAGGACGCTGCCGATGCCAGGGTGCTCGATGTGCGCCATGGTGAGGTATGTTTTGACAAGGTTAGTTTTGCCTACGATCCGGAGAGACCGATACTTCGCGACGTCAGCTTCACCATTCCGGCCGGCCACCGGGTGGCCGTAGTGGGTCCCAGCGGTGCAGGCAAGTCGACGCTCTCAAGGTTGCTGTTTCGTTTTTATGAGGTTGGCGAAGGAAGTATTCGTATTGATGGTCAGGATATTCGCTCTGCCACTCAGCAAAGCTTGCGTGCCGCTATCAGTATCGTCCCGCAAGATACTGTGCTGTTTAATGACAGCTTGCGTTACAACATTGGCTATGCACGCCAGAGCGCCAGCTTTGAAGAGATTGAGCAGGCTGCGAAGCTCGCCAACATCCATGAGTTAATCATTGGCCTGCCAAAAGGCTATGACACCGTAGTGGGCGAACGCGGACTGAAATTGTCCGGTGGTGAAAAACAGCGTGTCGCGATTGCACGCGCCATTCTGAAGAGTCCGAAAATTCTGGTTTTTGACGAGGCTACATCAAGCCTCGACAGTCATTCCGAGCAGATCATTCTGGAAAGCCTGCGTAGTGCGGCACAAAACCACACGACGCTGGTAATTGCACACCGTTTATCGACCATCGTCGACGCAGACCGAATACTGGTTATGCAACTGGGTGAAATTGTCGAACACGGAAGTCACGCGCAGCTACTCAGCCATAATGGCGTATACGCACGACTCTGGGAGCTACAGCAACAGGAAGAGGAACAACAGACTCCGGATTAGCAGCCAGCCTGGATCACTCGTCGTTTTCTGTACGATGGCCGCGTAGCTGCTCGGTTTCCCGCGCCATAATATGACGCACCAGCAGTTCACGATCCGTTTCTTTCAGGTGATCGTATTCAACAGCGATCTGCCAGGGAAATTGTGCGTTGCCTTCCTTCGCACGCTCGCAGTGAATCACCCGGCTGACAGTAAGAATGCCGACCAGAGACGGGAACAGAACCATACGCAATTCCAGCAAACTGCCAACTGGAATTTCATGTTGCGCACAAAACGCTACACCGCCGGCACTTAAATTCACTTCCCGGGTATCCTGTTTGTTTTCCCGGATTTCTTCAGAGACAAATAACTGGGCAATCATGTTGAGCTTCTGATCGATAGCCTGCAAACAACGGGCAAGCTCCGGCGTATCAGTCTGTACTTTATGAATCACAGTCTTCATCTGCCGGGTGGTGGCAGCAAAGCTGGATGCCGCCGTAAACCGGTCCACCAGGCTCGACTGAATCCTGCCCAGCAGCTGGTCGACCTCACTGTCGCTGATCAAGCGGTAGTCGAGCGCCACCTCATCATCAATTCGAAAATATTCTCTGCGATCGTCGCTCATAATGCTCCCTGACCTACTTGCTTCCGCCCAATTTTATACCCAAGCCGGACGATGGCGCTGGAGTTTTTTTCTTTTCAGGTTTTGCTGTCGGCTTCGTTACCGGTTTCGCAACTGATTTCTTTGCCCCACCTGCCCGTTTACCTTTTACGATGGTCGGCTTTTTAGATGACGGTGCTTTGGATTTTACTACAGGCCTGGATAGACGCTTTACGCCTATTGCCGAAGTCGGCTTACCCTTCTTTGCAGCAGCCCGCGTTTTCACCGAGGATGATTTGGCGCTGGCACCCTGCTCGTTCACAACACCGATTTTCTTTCCTTCCTTGTCATCGCCTTGCTGGAGAATAATCTCAACCCGGCGGTTCTTCGCCCGATGCGCCGGTGTATCGTTCGGCACCATCGGCTCGGTATCAGCAAAGCCCTGGACCAGAAAACGGTTAGACGGAATTTTGGTTGCCAGCATCATTTCGTGCGCCACCGAAACGGCTCTTGCAGACGACAATTCCCAGTTGGAGCGGAAGCGTTCCGTATAGATCGGTATGTTGTCGGTATGGCCGGCAACAATAATTTTTCCTTCAGAGCCATTAAGGATTTTCGCTACTTTGGCCAGAATCGGTCTGAACGAACCTTTTAACTCGGCACGACCGGAACCGAAAGAAGCCTTCTCACGTACCCGGATGATTATTTTCTTGCCCGCAGTTTCAACGTCAATACTTCCGGCCTTGATTTCACGCCCCAAGGCGTTGCTAATCAGTTTGGCGCTCTGCTCAAGCTTCTTGCGGCGCTTTGCCTCTGCCTTTGCCTTGAGCAACTCCTCAAGCTCTTTGGTGGCCACTGCGGTGGTGGATGCCTGTTTCCCCATTTTTCCGGCGAGCTGCGCTTCAGCCTTTAGTTTTTCCTGAAGCCGTACTTCAGCCAGTGCTTTGGCTTTAGCCAGTTCTTTCTTCTGTGTTTCGGTCAAACCCTCGGCTTGCGAACGTTGTTTCCCTGCCAGTTGTTGCGCTTGTTCTCCACGTTTCTCACCAGCCTTGAGGTCTGCTCGTTGACCGGCTTTTTGGCCGGCATCCTGATCCGCCTTGTTCGCGCCCTTGTCATGGGGCTTGAAAGTTTTATCCTTGTCGGGGATACGCTCTGTCTTCGGGGCAGGAACCGGACGGCGACGTTCTTTGCCAAGGTCAAGGTTCACGCTCAGGTCTTGCGTCGTCATCTGACGAACGACGTTCATTATCGTAGGTTCCGGCCGCCCGGGGCTGAATTCACGGGCAATCACGTTAATACCCTTCGGGGGTTCCTTAACTTTGATGTCGCGCTGGACACCAAAAGCATTTTTCATTGAACCGGCCATTTCCTTGTATTTGGAAACGTCCATCTCGGAAAATGACAGCAACAACACAAAGAAACACATGAGCAGAGACATAAGATCCGCAAAGGTCATAACCCAGGCGGGCAAACCTTCTTCGACCGGTGCTGCGGGGGCGTCATCAGACATTCTAAGCTGTCCCTGTTTGTGTCAGAACCCGAGGCCCGTCAAGCCGCGTCGGCGCTGGCTTCACCGACACCTTCCCGCTTGTTCTCCGGAAGGTAGGTTTTGAGTAACTCTTCCATAACGCGTGGATTGAGGCCTTCCTGAATGGAGCTGATGGTTTCCAGAATCAATGCCTTGTTCAGGCGCTCGTCCTGACTGCGCAGAGCAAGCTTGTCGGCAATTGGCAAGGCAAATACCGTGGCAATAATAGCCCCGTACAGCGTCGTCAACAGCGCAACGGCCATTGCCGGGCCAATAGACTTGGGGTCGTCCATAGCAGACAGCATTTGCACCAAACCGATCAAAGTACCGATCATGCCCATTGCCGGTGCCACATCGCCCATGGACTTGAAGATCGCTTGTCCACGTTCGTGGCGGGCAATTGTCAGATTAATGTCCTTACTCAGCATGGCACGCACAAATTCCGGCTCATGGCCATCCACGCACAATTGAATGCCGCGTTTCAAAAACTCGTTCTGGATATCCTGGCCTTCCAGCCCCAGGACACCTTCTTTTCGTGCGATATTGGCAAGTTCCACGCCCTCTTCGATTAACGCTTTGGGGTCATCCGTTTTGGCAATGAAAGCTTTCATGGCAATCTTGAAGGCGCCCAAAAAGTGCCCGATCGGGAACTTGATCAAAACAGCGAACAGGGTGCCAACCAGCACGATTAATAACGAAGGGATGTTAACGAAGAGCAGAACACTCCCGCCCAGCACCATTGCCGTGATGATAATACCGGTTGCGCCAAGCAGTCCGAGAAGGGTGGCGAGATCCATGAATTGTTACTCCATTAACGGTACGCTAGAAATTCATATCCGCTATATCGCCGTAACAGAGGGTTTCTTGAATGAACAGGTGGCCAGTGGGGGAATCCCGCACGAACCGGAATGTTTCGCAAACTGAATGGCTTACGTATGGCTGAAACGCCACCAAATGAACGCGCTGTTCTGATCACCGGTTGCTCCAGTGGAATCGGTTATTGCGCCGCCCACACGCTTCGGAAGCGTGGCTATCAAGTCATCGCCAGCGCCAGAAATATGAAAGATGTCAATCGCTTGAGGGAGGAAGGACTGGAATGCATCAGGCTTGATCTCGATGACCCCTCGTCGATCAATGAGGCAGTCGATGCAGTCGCCGATCTCACCGATAAGCGTCTGTACGGCTTGTTCAACAATGCCGGCTTCGGTCAACCTGGCGCTATCGAAGACCTGTCGCGCGAGGTTTTACGCGCGCAATTCGAAACCAACGTATTTGGAACCATGGATCTGACCAACCGGATTCTGCCCTGGATGCGCGAGGCCGGCGAAGGCCGCATCATCCAGAACAGCTCCGTACTGGGATTTGTGTCTCTGGCTTACCGGGGTGCCTACAACGCCAGCAAATATGCTCTGGAAGGATTGTATGACACCTTACGGCTGGAACTGGCTGGCACCAACATCTATCCGGTACTGATCGAGCCCGGCCCCATCACTAGCCGTTTTCGCGAGAATGCTTTCGCCGCTTACCAGCGCAATATCGATATTGAGCACAGCGCGCATCGGGAAGCCTACCTTGCTACTGAAAAACGCCTGACTGAAAAAGGGCCGGTTGCACCGTTCACGCTACCCGAGGATGCAGTTGTCGATAAGCTGATCAAGGCATTGGTTCAGCCTCGACCGAAAAGCCGTTATTACGTGACGTTTCCTACCTACCTGTTCGGTACATTAAAACGCGTGTTATCTACACGAACGCTGGACAGGGTGATGCTTAAAGTTTCTCGAGGAGAACAGAAAAAAACACGCGCATGAAAAAGCCCGCCATCATTACTGCTGGCGGGCTTAATGATTTCAAACAATACAAGATCAGAAGTTCAGGCGAATACCGGCAAAGTACTCATTGACATCACTGCCGAAGCTGGCGTTGGCTGTGGCAGCAAACACCTTGGTAAGCTTGAAGACGGCACCTATAGTACCGAAACCTTCGTCAATGTCTCCAGAAAAATATCTATAGCTGGTATTGAGTTCCAGTTTTTTCGCAGCCTTGAATCGTACACCGGCTTCGTAGATAGCACCTGTATCATTGAATGTACGGTTATCACTATTGAAATTGGCACTGAATGCCAACACGTCGCCGAACACATCAAGCTTCTCCATCACCTTGTAGTGCCCCCGGCCACCAAAGCGGAACTCGGTAATGTTCAAATCCTCACCTGGTATATCGTCTGTCTGACCCTGACGGAAAACTCCGCGCAGCGCAAACATGTCAAAGATGCCAAATGAGGCATCGATCATTCCGCTATTAAAATCAACGTCGTCACCATCTGCTAGCTGGTAACCGACATCAGCATAGCTGTAATTGAACCCTTTTGCTGCTGTGGCAACCGGGGACAAGGCAAGCGCCAATGAACCGGCAAACACAACTGCCAGAGCTTTCTGTAAATTCATATTTCCTCCTCCATGCTTTTTTTATGTTCTGGCGTGCGCCAAAGACCGAGACATACTACGGATTGAACGGTTTTCCTTCAAGCGTGAATATGCACCAGCAAATTAGCAAGAGGCTGGCTCGAAACCCAATCAAGCTATTGTTTCATATTAGATTAATGAACAAATAGACCGTATTCTCCGCCCAAATATCAGGCGAAGAGATTGTTGACGGGGCACCTCTATCAGGCCGCGCTGACATGAGATTCGCCCTTGCAGAAAGCCATCTCACCACCTTCAACATCCACCCGAATGATATCACCAGGGTGGAACTGGCCTGCCAGAATCTTCTGCGCCAGCGGGTTTTCCAGTTGCTGCTGGATTGCCCGCTTGAGTGGCCGCGCCCCATAAACGGGATCAAATCCGGCTTCTCCAAGCCGGTCGAGAGCGGCTTCTGATAATTCCAGTCCGAGATCTCGCTCGGCAAGCCTCCCTCGCAAGTGCTCGATCTGGATAGTCGTAATTGCGCGAATCTGCTCTCTGCCTAACGGGTGGAAGACTACGACATCGTCGATGCGGTTAATAAACTCGGGCCGGAAGTGTCCTGCCACGACTTCCGTAACAGCCGCTTTCATTCGATCATAGTTTTCTGCACCTGCAAGTTCTTGTATCTGCTGGCTGCCAAGATTCGAGGTCATCACAATGACTGTATTGCGGAAATCCACGGTTCGTCCCTGACCGTCTGTCAAACGACCGTCATCGAGAACTTGCAGTAACACATTAAATACATCGGGGTGCGCCTTCTCTACTTCGTCCATGAGAATGACGGAATAAGGTTTGCGGCGTACGGCTTCGGTCAGATAACCCCCTTCCTCGTAACCCACATAACCGGGTGGCGCGCCAATAAGTCTTGCCACCGAGTGTTTCTCCATAAACTCGGACATATCCAGACGCACCATGGCTTCTTCGGTATCGAACAAAAATCCGGCCAGCGCTTTGGTGAGCTCGGTCTTGCCGACACCGGTCGGGCCGAGGAACAGAAACGAACCGTTGGGCCGGTCAGGGTCAGACAGCCCGGCGCGTGATCGACGGATAGCATCAGAGACAACCTTTACAGCTTCAATCTGACCAATCACACGATTACCCAGCGCCTCTTCCATGCGCAACAGTTTCTCGCGCTCGCCTTCCAACATTCTGGACATGGGGATACCGGTCCACTTGGAAACCACTTCGGCAATTTCTTCTTCCGTCACCTTGTTGCGCAACAGAGTCATGTCCTGCATTTCTGCCTGTGCCGCCATATCCAGTTGCTTTTCCAGCTCGGGAATGCGGCCGTACTGCAATTCACCGGCACGCGCCAGATCACCGGCACGTTGTGCCGTTTCCAGTTCCATGCGCGCTCGCTCTAACTCTTCCTTGATATGCGAGGTCCCTTGCACGGCGGCTTTCTCCGCCTTCCAGATTTCTTCCAGATCCGAATATTCGCGCTCCAGCTTGTCGATTTCTTCTTGCAAGATGGCAAGTCGTTTTACAGAAGCCTCGTCACTTTCCTTACTCAGTGCCTCGCGCTCGATCTTGAGCTGGATCAGACGGCGTTCCAGCTTATCCAGAGATTCTGGCTTGGAATCAATTTCCATACGAATGCGTGATGCAGCCTCATCAACCAGATCAATGGCTTTGTCCGGTAGCTGGCGGTCAGAAATATAGCGGTGCGACAAAGTCGCCGCAGCAACTATCGCCGGGTCGGTAATATCAACGCCATGATGAACTTCATAACGTTCTTTGAGGCCACGAAGAATGGCAATGGTATCCTCAACACTCGGTTCATCGACCTGCACCTTCTGGAAACGGCGCTCCAGCGCAGCATCTTTTTCGATGTACTGGCGATATTCATCCAGCGTTGTGGCACCGACACAATGCAATTCGCCGCGCGCCAGTGCTGGCTTAAGCATATTACCTGCGTCCATAGCGCCTTCGGCTTTACCAGCGCCAACCATGGTGTGTAATTCATCAATGAACAAAATGATCTGGCCTTCCTGCTTGGCAAGGTCATTAATAACCGCCTTCAGACGCTCTTCAAACTCACCGCGGAATTTTGCACCTGCGATTAACGCGCCCATATCGAGGCTTAGCAGACGCTTGCTTTTAAGACCTTCTGGAACCTCACCATTCACAATGCGTTGCGCCAGGCCTTCAACAATTGCGGTCTTGCCGACACCAGGTTCACCGATCAATACCGGGTTATTCTTGGTGCGCCGTTGCAACACCTGGATGGTACGGCGAATTTCATCATCGCGGCCGATGACCGGGTCGAGCTTACCTTGCTCGGCACGTTCGGTGACGTCAACGGTGTATTTTTCCAGCGCCTGGCGCTGATCTTCGGCATTCGGATCGTCGATCTTCTGACCACCTCGAACATTTTCAATAGCCTGCTCGACGACGCTTTTACTGGCACCCGCTTTGCGCAGACTATTGCCCAGCTCGCCCTTGTCTTCAACAGCAGCGAGAATAAACAGTTCGGAAGAGATGTACTGATCGTTGCGCTTCTGCGCCAGCTTGTCCGTCAGGTTCAACAGGCGTGTCAGGTCGTTGGAGATGTGTACCTCACCGGCGTTCCCTTCCACCGTCGGCAAACGATCCAGCCATTCACCCAAGTGTGAGCGCAACAGATTCGCGTTAACACCGGCTTGTGTCAGTAGATGGCGAACACTACCGCCCTCCTGATCGAGCAATGCCACTGTGACGTGTACGGGTTCGATATAGTTGTGGTCGCGGCCAACGGCAATACTTTGCGCATCGGCCAGCGCCATCTGGAATTTGGATGTCAGTTTGTCCATCCGCATGAGCGAGGTCTCCTGTTACGATTTTCTGATGCAACAGTATATGGGGAGCCGGCAACCGGATTTCAAGCAGTTCCCGGCCGGAAGCACCTTACTTGTAGATCTTGCGCTGAAACAGGTCCTGACGACGACTGACCAGACGGTCGAGAAATAACAGACCGTCAAGATGGTCCAGTTCGTGCTGGATTGCACGCGCTTCAAATCCTTCCATGTCAAAAGATAGTGGATTACCGTCACGATCAAAGGCATCAAGGTGAATTTTTTCTGCGCGCAGCACGTTGCCCGTGTAGTCCGGCACCGACAGGCAGCCTTCACGGCCCATGATATGTCCATCCCACTCGGTGATTTCCGGGTTCACCAGAATCAGGTGGCCGTGGTTTGCAGTCTTTTTACGCCCGGAAACATCGACAACCAAAACGCGTTCAAACCAACCTGTTTGTGGAGCGGCAATACCCACTGCACCGGGACCTGCAAGCCGGGTTTCTTCCAGCGAACGTATTTTATCCTGCAAGGCACCATCGAAAGCTGTCACTGGTTCGGAGAGCCGGCGTAGTTGTTCGTTGGGATAGGTCAGAATTTCGAGAACAGGCACAGGTCAGCCAATCAGGGTTTCGATAGGACGAACCTCGACTTTGACACCAGTCGTCTGCAACGGTGCCAACGCCTCGCGTATCGGGCCAATGCCTTGCGTAGCCATGCCTTCAATCTGCAAGATATAAATTGGTTCTGCTTCGGTGCCGCCGACATCGGAATCAAGGTCGAGAATATTCAGCCCGGCATCTGCCGCGCGAGAAGTCACCTGCGACACGATACCGACGCGATCCGCGCCGTGTACAAGAATACAAATATCCGGCACCGGATGCTGATGCAAGCCAGCCTCAACCGGATCGACATGTAATACCAGGGAAAGGTCCTTCAGTATTGGTGCCAATGCTTCGCGCAACCGGGCTTCAGCATCCCCGCTTTGTACCAGCATCATCACGGTAAAATTATCGCCGAGACGCAGCATGGAGGTTTCACCCAGATTACAATCGGCGGCAAACAGCGCCGAGGTCACCTTCGCCACAATACCCGGCCTATCCTTGCCGACCAGCGTCAGCATGTACCAGTTTGTCATCAGAGCCACTCCTTACGGTCTGTGGGCAAGTTCAGCTATGCAATGTCGAATGCGTCAGGTAAATCAGGCCGACGCCAGCACCGATGAGCAACATCTGTTTGAGTGTGGCGCTGAATTCGGCACGTTTGTGCAAACCGGGAATCAGGTCGGCAACCGCAACATAGATGAAACTCGACGCTGCAACGGCAAGAACATAAGGCAGAAAAGGCTGCAGTTCGCTCAGGCTGTAATAGGCCAACACACCACCCACGACGGTCGCCAGACTGGATAGCAGATTGAACATGAACGCACGTGAAGTGCTGAAACCGCTATGCAGCAACACCGCGAAATCGCCAACTTCCTGCGGTATTTCGTGGGCGGCCACGGCCAGTGCTGTCACAATGCCAAGATGGACGTCGGTCAGAAACGCCGCTGCAATCAGGATGCCATCGATAAAGTTGTGCAGACTGTCGCCTATCAGGATCAGCGTTCCTGCTGCGGGATTAACATGGTGACCAGTATCAGGCTGATGTATTTCACAGTGCTCGTGGTGGCAGTGCCGCCACAGCACCAGCTTTTCCAGTACGAAGAAGCCGAACAAGCCCAGTAACACAGCACCGGTGATGGTATGGAAATCTCCGTCCTGCACGGTCTCAAGCGCATGCGGCAATAAGCCCAACAGAGCCGCGCCGAGCAGCGCACCAATGGCAAAACTGACGGCATGCGGCAACAACCGTCCGCGTGTTTTCTCAGGTAGCAACAGAAACAGCCCCGCAGCCATCACGCTGAGCGCGCCGCCGAGAAAGCTGAACAGTAATATCCATTGCAACAAGGTCATTCGAAAATCCGTCGTAAAGTCGCGCAGTATACCTTAATGCTCACGCGCCGAGACCCGCCATCAGCGCAACCAGATCAACGAGGCCATGCGACCGGTTGTTCCATCACGCCGGTAAGAGTAGAAAGTATCCGCCTCAGAAAACGTGCAGCGGTCGCCGCCATACACCGCCTGCACGCCAATTGCTGAAAGGCGTATCCGCGCCAGCTGGTACAAGTCGGCCAACAAACGCTGTCGGGGGCCAGGCACAAAGGCCTCAGCGGCTTGCGGATGCTGCTCGACAAAAACCGCACGAACCTCATCGCCCACCTCAAAGGCTTGCGGGCCGATAGCCGGACCTAACCACACCAGCAACTCACCGGGATCAACACGCATTGCCTGCACCGTAGCTTCCAGCACACCCGAGGCCAGGCCACGCCAACCGGCATGCGCAGAGGCCACACAACGACCGGCAAGATCGCAAAAAAGCGCGGGCAAGCAATCGGCTGTAAGCACTACACTAACCCGGTCTGGTGCACGCGCTACGCTGGCGTCTGCTTCCTGTGGTTTGATCTGTGAACCTGAACCTGCATGCTTTTCCCCGGCTCTAACTTCCACAACACGGTTCCCGTGTACTTGCCGCATCCACTCAGGTTCTGCCGGCAAACCCAGCATTCTGTAAAGAATGTTTCGGTTCTCCTGCACGGCTTGCGCTTCATCGCCCACGTGATCGGCCAGATTCAGGCTGGCCCAACTGCCTGCGCTGATACCCTCACAGCGAGTTGTGGTAGCCGCCTGCACTGACGCGGGGGCCGGCCAGTCTGGACGAATCATGATTCAGACCTGATCACTTCGAGCAGCGATAAAAAATCTTCCGGTATATCGACTTCCCAGCCAACCGTCTCGCCGCTTTGTGGATGCACAAATGCCAAACGTCGGGCGTGCAAGGCCTGGCGCCGAAAACCGCGCAATGCCTCTTGCAAGCGCTCCGACGCCCCGCGCGGCAAGCGTAACCGCCCGCCGTAAACCGGGTCACCCACCAGCGGGTAATGGAGATGAGCCATATGCACCCGGATCTGGTGAGTACGCCCGGTTTCCAGCCGCACCTGCACCAGGGTATGCGCCGCAAAACGTTCCAGCACCCGGTAATGACTGACAGCCGGTTTACCCGACTCCACCACCGCCATACGCAGACGATCCTTCGGATGCCGGCCGATGGGAGCATCCACGGTGCCTCCCGCCGTCAACACGGTGTGTACCAGTGCCAGATATTCTCGACTCACCGTCCGTTCCTGCAACTGTGTGACCAGCGAGGTGTGTGCCTCAAGCGTGCGCGCCACCACCATCAGGCCACTGGTGTCCTTGTCGAGACGGTGGACAATGCCGGCGCGCGGCACAGTGGCCAGATCGGGATCGAAGTAGAGCAAGCCGTTCTGCAGTGTGCCATCGCGGTTTCCGGCCGCCGGGTGGACCACCAGACCGGCTGGCTTGTTGATCACCAGCAGTTGTTCGTCCTGATAGACAATATCGAGCGCCATAGCTTGCGGCTCTACCGCGCCCTCGTCCTGCAATTCAGCACGAACCTCTACCGACTCGCCGCCCAGCACGCGCTGCCGAACTTTGGCCGGTTTCCCGTCCAGCAAAACATGCCCCTGCTTCGTCCACTGCTGCAGGCGGCTGCGGGAATATTGCGAGAAAAGCTCGGCCAGCACCTGATCAAGTCGCCTTCCGGCCGCTTGCTCGGGGATACTACCGCTGAGATAAATGGTTTCAGACATGGATTCAGGTGGCCAGCGCCGGGTTACGGCCTTACAATTGGGTTTGATTTTCTAAACCGGAAAAATGGCAAATGCATTGGTTACGCCTTATACCGCTTCTTGCGGCTTTATTCACCCTCGGCTGTGCTTCTACCCCGGATGATGAGCTGGCAGATCTCTCCGCCAACGAACTTTACAAACGCGCCAAGGATGCCTTGGCCTCGTCAGATTTCGAGAACGCCATCAACACTTTCGAGAAGCTGGAAGCCCGTTTTCCGTTTGGCAAATATGCCCAGCAGGCACAGTTGGAAATTGCCTATGCCTACTACAAGTTTGATGAACCGGATTCGGCCATTGCGGCGGCAGACCGCTTCATCCGTAATAACCCCGGTAACAAACACCTCGACTACGCCTATTACCTTAAAGGCCTGTCCAACTATACGCGTGGCATCAGTATCGTTGACCGGATGGCAAAACGCGACCCGGCCGAGCGTGACACACGTGCACTGCGCGATGCCTTTAGTGACTTCAGCACGCTGGTACAGGAATTTCCCGACAGCCGCTATGCCGAGGACAGCAAAAACCGTCTGGTATACCTGCACAACCAGTTAGCGAATTACGAAATAAAAGTAGCGCGCTATTACATGCTCCGGGAAGCCTGGGTTGCCGCAACCAACCGGGCTCGCTACGTCATTGAGAACTACCAACGCACGTCAGCGGCACGCGAAGCACTACAGGTGTTAATCGTGTCCTATACTCGCATGGGTATGGCAGATCTGGCCAGTGATGCACAACGGGTTCTGGATCAAAACACACCGACTCCACTTGCTCAGGGAAACCTGGCACCATAAAAAAGCCTGCGCGTGTATGCCCGCGCAGGCTTGCCAGTGTCTCTCAAATGGCTAGATAGCGTCTGCGTCAGTCTCTCCGGTACGGATACGCACCACACGCTCCACCGACGTTACGAAAATCTTGCCATCGCCAATCTTGCCGGTACGGGCTGCGTTGGTTATGGTTTCGATGCAACGGTCCAGATCCTCTTCCTTCACCACCACTTCAAGCTTCACCTTGGGCAGGAAATCAACCACATACTCAGCGCCACGATACAGCTCGGTATGACCCTTCTGGCGGCCAAAACCCTTGACCTCGGTTGCAGTCATACCGGTAATGTTGATCTCGGATAATGCCTCACGAACATCATCGAGCTTGAAGGGTTTGATAACGGCTTCGACTTTTTTCATAGGGTCGTTCCCTTGGGTTGTGCGTAATCCGGCTGCCAACAATACTAAAAGAATCGGCAGGAATCGAATATAAATGGCCTATTTCCGCTCGTGCATCAGCTGCGCGTCCAGAAAACCCGAGGTAATCGGGTAACGACGGTCTCGTCCAAAGGCTCGTTTGCTGATACGCACGCCCGGAGGGGCCTGACGGCGCTTGTACTCATTACGATCCACCAGCGTGGCAATGCGTCGTACCATTTCTGCGTCAAACCCCAGTGCCACCAGCTCACGAACGCTCATGTCCTGTTCAATGTAACCTTCCAGAATCGGGTCGAGCAGGTCATAAGGCGGCAATGAATCTTCGTCTTTCTGGTCGGGGGCCAGTTCTGCTGACGGAGGACGGTCCAGTACCCGCTGCGGGATCACCGTGCCAAGTGAATTCCGGTATTCCGACAAGCGATATACCAGCAATTTCGGGACATCCTTGATGGGCGCGAAGCCCCCGGCCATATCACCGTAAAGTGTCGCGTATCCCACTGACATTTCACTCTTGTTGCCCGTGGTGAGCAGAATTCGACCTTGCTTGTTGGATAGCGCCATCAGAATTACACCGCGGCAGCGTGCCTGGATATTTTCTTCCGTGGCATCTCGCTGCGTACCTGCGAAAGCACCAGACAAGGCTTTGAGAAAACTGTCGAACAACGGTTCGATAGATATTTCCCGGTAAGCTACGCCAAGTGCCTCGGCCTCGGCGCGTGCATCCTGCAAGCTCATGTCAGCGGTATAGCGCGATGGCATCATGACAGCCTGCACACGGTCTGCACCAATCGCGTCAGCAGCTATAGCCAGCGTTAACGCAGAGTCGATACCACCTGACAGCCCGATGACTACACCATCAAAGCCATTCTTTTCAAGATAATCGCGCACGCCCAGAACCAGCACTTGATAGATCCCGGCAACCTCATCCGGGCGGGCCGTGATACAGCCTTGCATGACTTCGATACCATCAGAACCCGAACTGAAATCAACTGGATACAAGCCCTCTTCGCAGGCCGGTGCACGTACGGCGGTGACCGCGTGTCGGTCGAGCACGAAAGACTCTCCGTCGAACACCAGTTCATCCTGTCCACCTACCAGATTCACGTACACAACCGGGCAACCGGTTTCACCTGCACGCTCTGCTACCACTGCTTCGCGTTCGTTTGATTTACCTGTATGGAAGGGTGATGCATTTATATTCAGCAACAGCTGTGCCCCGTCATTTACGGCTGCACGCGCCGGTTCAGGTGCCCAGATATCTTCGCAGATGGTTATACCAACTCGCAGGCCGCCCACTTCGGCCACACAGAATCCATCGCCGGGTACAAAATACCGCTTCTCATCGAACACGCTGTAGTTGGGCAAATGATGTTTGCGGCAGCAGGCAACGAGTTCTCCGTCCCGAATCAGGGAGGCACTGTTGAAATGGCCTTGTGGCGTCTGTTCAGGATGACCGACCAGCAAATGGATGCCACGGACTTCTGTGCAAAGCCGCTTCAGGCCATCCGTCACCATATCGAACAGCGCCGGCCGCAGCAGCAAGTCTTCCGGCGGGTAGCCGGTGAGTGTCAGTTCGGGGAAAACAATCAGGTCAGCGTTCAGCTCGTCGCGTGCGCGCAGGGCACAGTCGATAGCATGCGAGACATTGCCCGGCACATCACCAACCCGCAGATTGACCTGCGCCATCACCAGTCGCAATGCAGATGCCTGTGGACGCGCGGTCACTGGCTTGCCAGCAGTTCCTGCATGCGTACACCCATATCGGCGGGCGAGCGCACCACCGCCACAGCGGCTTCTTCCAGCGCGGCAAACTTGGCGTCTGCCGTTCCTTTGCCGCCGCTGATGATGGCACCGGCGTGACCCATGCGCTTGCCTGGGGGCGCTGTTACTCCGGCGATATAGGCAACCACCGGCTTGTTCATATGATCCGCGATAAATTCTGCGGCCTCTTCTTCGGCACTGCCCCCGATTTCACCTACAAGAATGACGCCATGCGTGTCAGGATCGCGCTCGAAACGCTCCAGACAATCGACGAATTCCATACCGTGAATCGGGTCACCACCGATACCGACGCAAGTCGTCTGCCCCAGCCCGGCCTGAGTGGTTTGGTATACCGCTTCGTAGGTTAACGTCCCTGAGCGCGACACAATACCGATACCACCGGACTGATGAATCGCGCCAGGCATGATGCCGATCTTGCACTCGCCCGGCGTAATAATACCCGGGCAGTTCGGCCCGATCAGCGTCACCTGCCGGCCCGCAAGCGTCGCCTTGACCTTGACCATATCCAGTACCGGAATGCCTTCGGTAATACAGACAATTACCTCGATACCGGCATCAGCAGCTTCGAGGATAGCGTCTGCCGCAAAAGCTGCGGGTACGTAGATCATGCTGGCGTTAGCGCCGGTATCGTCCACCGCATCCTGCACGGTATTAAACACGGGTAAAGCCAGATGTGTCTGCCCACCCTTGCCCGGCGTAACACCGCCGACCATCTGAGTGCCATACGCCAATGCCTGTTCAGAATGAAACGTACCCTGCTTGCCGGTAAAGCCCTGGCAGATAACCCGAGTGCTTTTATCAATCAGGATGCTCATGACGGCTGCCCGGCAACGGCCGCAACCACTTTCTGCGCAGCATCAGTAAGACCTTCAGCAGCGATCACGCCCACACCGGAGTCCGCCAGCAATTGCTTGCCCTGCTCAACATTCGTCCCTTCCAGCCGCACCACCACCGGCAGTTCGACGCCGACTTCCTCGACCGCCTGAATAATCCCCTCGGCAATCAGATCGCAGCGCACAATACCACCAAAAATATTCACCAGAATGGCGCGCACTTTGGTATCAGACAGAATCAGTTTGAAGGCTTCAGCGACTCGCTCGGCTGTCGCGCCGCCGCCGACATCGAGAAAATTGGCTGGCTCGCCACCGTGTAATTTAATGAGGTCCATGGTCGCCATCGCCAGACCCGCGCCGTTGACCATGCAGGCGATATCGCCTTCCAGCGTAATATAGTTCAGGCCGTGCTCGCTGGCGGCGCGTTCCTTGTCATCCTCCTGAGTCGGGTCGCGCAATTCGCCGGTATTCGCATGGCGGTAAAGCGCGTTATCCTCGATATCCAGCTTGGCGTCCAGCGCAAGTAGTGCGCCATCGCCGGTCACCACCAGCGGATTTATTTCCACAAGGCTGGCATCTTCCTGCTCGAACAACCGAAACAACCCACCTAACAACCGCGTGAAGGCTTTGACCTGATCGCCAGCCAGGCCGAGACCAAAAGCGAGATTCCGGCATTGGTAAGGTTGTAAACCCACCGCCGGGTGTACCGCCTCGGTGAGAATTGCTGCAGGGTTTTTTGCGGCAACCTCTTCGATATCCATGCCACCGGCACGCGAGGCCATGACGGTAATGCACTCGCTTTGGCGATCAACCAACAAGCCAAGATACAGCTCGCGATCAATATCCACCGAACCTTCTACCAGTAGACGGTGGATAGGCAAACCCGCTTCACCGGTCTGCTTGGTCACCAGGCGGCTACCTAATAATTCATCGGCAAACTGGTAAACGGCCTCGTCGCCATCCAGCAGCTTCACGCCACCGGCTTTGCCGCGTCCGCCGGCGTGCACCTGTGCCTTGACCACCCAGCGTTTGCCGCCCAACGATTTCGCGGCCTCAGCCGCGGCTGGCGCAGACTCCACCATGCGGCCATCCGGCACGGGTACCCCGTAGTCGCGAAACAGCTGCTTGGCCTGATATTCGTGAAGATGCATGGCAGGATCCTGAATTTGAAGGACTGTATTCTGCGCAATGACAGGGGGTGTAGTAAAGCCTTACTGGCAGCTCCTGACTTATCCGGTACACTAGACCACCATGTTTGGCATACGCGTACTTATCTATCTGCTCGGTATCGCGCTGGTGGTATGGATTTTATTCCGCCTGGCTCGCAGCCCGTCTATCGAGAAATCCGAAAAGAAACCCGTCGATGATATGGTGTGCTGCGCCCACTGCGGCACATTCATACCTAAAAATGAAGCAATCCGTGAAGGTGACCGTAACTACTGTTGTACGCAGCACCGGGACGAGGACCACTGACGCGCATGGGCACACCTGCCGGCTCTGCCTCTGCGCCGCAGGACACTCGCACCGGCTGGTATCGACTCCGCCTGCTAACGTTCTACCGTCTGGTTCTGACCAGCCTGCTTGCGGTATTTTATTTTTTCCTGCGCGACAGCAATCCGTTCGGCGTCCAGGACCATGAACTGTTTCGATCAACGCTGCTGGTCTGGCTGTTGTTCAGCCTTGCTGCCGTTGTAGTAACACGTCTGGAACAACCGGCTTACCGATTTCAATCGCTGTTACAGATCCTTGCCGACATCGGTGCGCTGGCATTGCTGACACATGCCACGGGTGGTATCAGCAGCCCGCTTACGATATTGCTTGTCATTACTATAGCGGTTGGTGCATTGCTGCTGCCGGGGCGCATGGCCTATCTGTTCGCTGCGGTGGCCTCACTGGCGCTCCTGTTTGAGACCGGCATATCCCTGTTGGCCCTGCACAACACCGATATCGGCTCCGTCACCCGTGCAGGACTGATGGGCCTGGTGCTGTTCGCAACAGCGGCACTGGCTCACGTGCTCGCCATTCGCCTGCGCGACAGCGAAGCACTGGCCACCCAACGTGGTATTGATATCGCCAACCTTCAGCAATTAAACCAGTATGTCATTCACCAGCTACAGTCCGGCATCATGGTGGTGGACGGCCACGGCCTGGTGCGGCTCGCCAACGAGCAGGCTCGCAAGCTGCTGGGCCTGAAATCCACTGAGGGGCGACTGCTGAGCGAGCTGTCTCCTGCACTCTCCAGCCAGGTTTCGCGCTGGCACACTAATCCTGCATTACAATCGGAAAGTATCCCGGCTGACGAGGCCAACACAGGCTTCACCCTTCGATTCGCCCGGCTGGATACCGCACAAGGCCCGGGTACACTGATATTGCTTGAGGATGACACGTTGCTGGCGCAGCAAAGCCAGCAGCTCAAACTGGCCTCGCTGGGGCGCATGAGCGCCAGCATTGCCCACGAAATTCGCAATCCGCTAGGCGCAATCAGTCATGCCGCACAATTACTGTCTGAGTCCGAGCAGTTGAACGGTGGTGACAAACGGCTGACCGAAATCATTAATATTCACAGCCTGCGGGTAAACGAAATTATTGAAAGCGTACTGCAACTGTCGCGGCGATCCGCCAGTCAGCCGCAAGACCTGATACTGGGTGAATGGCTACGGCTGTTTCACGGCGAATTTATCGAAACGGAGGGCGCAGACGCAGCACGCCTGATGCTCGAGATAGAAGACGACAGCCTGTGCATTCAAAGCGACCCCGGTCACTTGCGCCAGGTGCTCGGAAACCTTTGTAAAAATGCACTGCGTCATTCTCCAGCCGATGCAATGGTGTACTTGCGTGTGCAAGCCAGCAACACCGAGGCGATACGGCTGGAGATACTCGACAGCGGGCCGGGCATTGAAGCGGATGTTGCCACGCATATTTTTGAGCCGTTTTTTACCACAGAAAAGAGCGGTACCGGCCTCGGCCTTTACATTGCCCGTGAGCTGTGTGAGCTGAACCGCGCACATATCAGCTATCATCGGCGAGATGAGGGCGGCAGCTGTTTTCGCATTGAGTTCGCCGCAACCCATGACTAAGGCACCGTCATGCCGGCGCTGGTCGGCATCCAGATCCACGACCTCTGCTAGAATGCCGTCATGAGCACCCCTCTTGCCCTCATCGTTGACGACGAACCGGATATTCGCGAGCTACTGGAACTCACGCTGGGACGCATGAGTATCGACACTCGCGCCGCTGCCGACGTGGCCGAAGCACGAGCGTTACTGGCGAATGAGAAATTTGATTTATGCCTGACCGACATGAACCTGCCGGACGGGAACGGGCTGGAGCTGGTGGAGTTCATCCAGCAACAACAACCGGACTTGCCGGTGGCCGTCATCACGGCTCACGGCAGTATGGAAACCGCCATCCAGGCACTGAAAGTTGGCGCTTTTGATTTTGTCTCCAAACCGGTTGACCTGACTGTACTTCGCAACCTCGTCAACGGCGCATTAAAGCTTGGCAGCTTTCCTGAGCGGGACCGGCGCAGCCGCGACACCCTGCTGGGCGATTCAGCGGTTATGCAGACCATTCGGCACACCATTGCCAAATTAGCGCGCAGCCAGGCACCCGTTTATATAGGTGGTGAGTCCGGAACAGGCAAAGAACTGGTGGCGAGATTGATCCACGCCAAGGGACCGCGCAATGAAAACCCGTTTGTGCCGGTTAACTGTGGCGCTATCCCCTCCGAGTTAATGGAGAGTGAATTCTTCGGTCACCGCAAAGGCAGCTTCACGGGTGCCAGCAGCGATAAGGAAGGCCTGTTCCAGGCGGCTAACGGTGGCACCCTGTTTCTGGATGAGGTCGCCGAGCTACCCCTGTCCATGCAAGTCAAACTGTTGCGCGCCATCCAGGAAAAGGCCGTACGTCCGGTTGGCGAACAAAAAGAAAACGCCGTTGATGTGCGGGTACTGTCCGCCACCCACAAGAACCTGGCCGGTCTCGTAGAAGAAGGCGCATTCCGGCAAGATCTGTTCTATCGTATTAATGTCATTGAGCTCACCGTACCCAGCCTGCGCCAGCGTCGCGAAGACATCCCTCAACTGGCCGGGCATATCCTTGAGCGTTTGTCCCCGGGTGACACCGGTACCCGGCTCGGCCAGGATGCGTTGGAAACCCTGCAACGCTACGATTTTCCCGGCAATGTGCGGGAACTGGAGAATATTCTTGAGCGCGCAATCACTCTCTGTGATACCGAAGAGATCCAGCCTGCGGACCTGGCGCTACCTAAACTCGAAACAACAGCTATCGATGAAGTAGCCCGCAACGAACCCATCCCCGCACCACCCGAAGGCGTTGCGCTGGAGGAATATCTTGAAAATATAGAACGACAGGCTATTCTCAATGCACTCGAACAAACTGACAACAACAAGACAGCCGCTGCGAAACGGCTTGGCATTACCTTTCGAGCCATGCGCTACCGATTAAAGAAGCTGGGACTGGAATGACTGGATATCACCCACAAAAATATATTATATTTCTTATTTCGACTCAGTAAGCATGGGAGACTTAAGCTATGAAAGCTCGACTAGCCGCTGCAGGCCTGCATTTTCTGGCAAGCGCTTTTGTTATTTCATTATCCCTGTATGTCATTTATTTTATCTGGTATCCAAACCCGTTTTACACCATGCATTCGGTGTTCGATGCCGTAAAAATAGTATTGGCCGTTGACCTTGTGCTTGGGCCATTTCTGACCCTGGTGATATTCAACACATCAAAACCGCGCAAAGAACTCATACGCGATATATCCATTATTCTTATTATTCAGGTTTCCGCATTGACCTGGGGCATGCATGTCACCTATAAAATGCGGCCAACCTTTTTTGTTTTCCAGGCGGATACATTTTATCCGATTATCAGGGAAGACATAGATCTGGAGAATTTAAATAAAGAGGTATCACCACCGGCTATATGGCAATCGCCAGTAACCATTTACATAGAGCCTTTAAAAGGAATGGACGCCATTCAGCGATTGAAAGAAGCCGCCAAAGGAGGCGGGCTTACGGGCGAGATGTACAAGACGGAAAAATATAAACCATTGTCTCTAAAGACTGATAACGAGTATCGACAGGATATTATCAGCCAGGCGATGTCGTATGATTTCCTGCAAAAGAGCAAAACCTGGAAATCCGGGGTTGAGGAGCTAGTATTATCCCAAGGCGGTGTTATTGAAGACTATCTGTTTTACCCGGTTGAAAACGACAGATTCAGAGGACTGATCGCTTTTAAGAAAACCGACTTTTCAATTGCCGGCCTGGTTGCCCCTTAACCAGACAGTCCGAAACCAAAAAAGTGACACAATGCGTCACATCCAGTGAAACATCGCGTCAGACTGACGCACACGATCAGGGAAGATCGTGACGAATAATCCAGGGAGGAATTGCAAATGCCCCATCACAACTGACCCCTTCAATTGCGCTATCTGCTTGTCGCAGAAATAAATTAAAGAAGCCCGACCCCGCTGCCGTCAATGATTTGCATGCAGCGCCATGGAATTGGCATGCCACCTGCATTAAGCAGGGCAAGCCAAGCAACATGTTCGGCCTTGCCTATGACACGACGTCAGCCGCAGGGAGCACCGCAAGGCTTCTGTTCAACAACGCTATTTGACAATACGTTAACGTTATAGAGGGTTTACTCATGAATAAAGTACAGAAGGGTTTCACACTTATCGAGCTGATGATCGTTATTGCGATTATCGGTATTCTGGCCGCTATTGCACTGCCGGCTTATCAGGATTACACCGTTCGCGCCAAGGTCTCTGAGGGTGCAATCGCCGCCAGCGCCCTGAAAGTTGGTGTGACTGAGCTGCTTGCTGATAGCGGTATGGCCGGTATTGGTAGATATGCCACTCAGATTGCTGCCGAGGTTACTGCCGGTACCATCTTGACTGACAAAATCAGTAATGTTGTGGTAGCAGCTAACGGGGAAATTCAAATCACCCTGGGCGGCATCACACAGTTAACTGCTGGTAACGTCCTGGCTTATATGCCCAATATAGCCGGTGCCGCTTTAGCTAATGCGAATGCAACGGGTAGCCTTCAATGGGTTTGTTCATCGACCACCCCCCCACCCACTGGTGGTATCCTTTCAACCACTAATATTGCCGCAAATTATTTGCCGGCTAATTGCCGCTAGTACACTGCGAGTATTGCAGAATGGCAAAGGGGACTCTTAGAGTCCCCTTTTTAATGCCTGGGAAAAACAAAATTACCTGAAAACTACTTGCTCCAGTCCTGGCGAAGCCCATAAAGTTTTTCCGATATCAGACGAAAACCTAGCGTGTGGTTGACTTTCGTGTCCGGCACCTTTTGGCAGAAGAAATACTTTGAGTTCAATGCTAAAAGTGGCTAAATTGAGTTCTGGATCACGGAAGTCCACTTAAAAACAGGGATATTTAGTAACAATGGCTACCTCTAACCCAGTCTCTCAGCTGTGCGGGCTCGCAAAACGCCTGGTATCTGATGGTTTGCTCGCGGAAGAACTCGCGAACGAAGCCCAGGAAAAGGCCCTCAAAGAGCGCGAACCCTTCGTCAGCTACCTGGTCAGCAATAATCTGCTGGACAGCGTGTCCATTGCGTCTTCGGCATGCCAGGAATTCGGTATCCCGCTATTCGATCTGAGCGCCATGGATCTCGATAGCTCACCTATCTCATTGGTCGATGAAAAACTGATTCGGCAACACCGGACTCTGCCACTTTTTAAACGCGGCAATCGACTCTTTGTTGCCGTTTCAGACCCGACCAATCTTCAGGCGCTTGACGAAATCAAGTTCCATACGGGTATCAGCACTGAAACGGTTCTGGTTGAGGAAGACAAACTCAGCAAAGCCATCGAGCATATTCTGGATACCGCCGACACGTCCATGTCGGATTTACTCGATGAAGATCTGGATAATCTCGATATCGAAGGCGGCGATGATATCGATGCTGCCAACGACTCGATGGAAACCGACATTGATGACACTCCCGTGGTGCGCTTTGTCAATAAAGTGCTGCTGGATGCGATTAACAAGGGCGCTTCCGACATCCACATCGAACCCTACGAACACGAATTCCGCATTCGCTTCCGCCAGGATGGCGTTTTGCACGAAGTCGCCAACCCTCCGGTTTCCATGGCGACGCGCCTTGTTTCACGCATCAAGGTGATGAGCAAAATGGATATCGCTGAACGGCGCGCTCCCCAGGATGGCCGCATCAAGATGAAGCTCTCCAAGAAGCGTGCTATCGACTTCCGCGTCAGCAGCTGCCCGACGCTGTTTGGCGAAAAAATCGTCATGCGTATTCTCGACCCGACCAGCGCACAGCTCGGTATCGACGCACTCGGCTACGAGGACGACCAAAAAGAACTTTACATGAGTGCGTTGAACAAACCGTATGGCATGATTCTGGTCACCGGCCCGACCGGCTCAGGTAAAACCGTTTCGCTGTACACCGGTCTTAATATTCTCAACACCGCAGATCGCAATATCTCGACTTGCGAAGATCCGGTTGAAATCAACCTTTCCGGCATCAACCAGTGTCATATGAATCCCAAGGCCGGCCTCACGTTTGCCACGGCCCTGCGCGCTTTCCTGCGCCAGGATCCAGATATCATCATGGTGGGTGAGATTCGAGATCTGGAAACAGCGGAAATCGCTATCAAGGCCGCCCAGACCGGTCACATGGTTATGTCGACCCTGCATACCAATGACGCACCACAAACTCTGACGCGACTGGCTAACATGGGCGTGCCGAGCTACAACATCGCTTCATCTGTCAACCTGATCATCGCCCAGCGTCTGGCACGTCGCCTGTGCAGCAACTGCAAGAAACCGGCAGACGTTCCCAAACATGCACTGCTCGAAGAAGGCTTCAAAGAGGAAGACATTGAGAGCATAAAGCTCTACGAAGCCGTAGGCTGTGACCAGTGTGCCGACGGCTACAAGGGGCGCGTCGGCATCTACCAGGTCATGCCGATAACCGAAGCGATGGGACGCATCATTATGGAAGGCGGTAACGCCATTCAGCTGGGAGACCAGGCCAGATCAGAGGGCATTCCAGACTTACGAGAGTCTGGCCTGAAAAAAGTCAGTCTGGGCGTCACCAGTCTGGAAGAAATTAACCGAGTAACCAAGGACTAGATCATGGCAACAGCAGCGATCAAACCTGACGTATTTACGTGGGAAGGCAAAGACCGAAAGGGCAACAAGGTCAAGGGTGAAAGCCGCTCGGCCAACCCTTCTATGGTTAAAGCAGAATTGCGCAAACAAGGGATAAACCCGATCAAGGTACGCAAGAAATCTACGCTTTTCGCAGGCGGCAAAAGTAAAACCATTCTGCCCAAGGATATTGCCATATTCATGCGGCAACTTGCCACCATGATGTCCGCCGGCGTACCGCTGGTTCAGTCCTTTGAGATCATCGGTCGCGGACACGATAATCCCGGCATGCAGGAATTGATACTCACTATCAAAGCCGATGTCGAGTCAGGCAGTACGCTTGCCGATGCATTACGCAAACATAGATTCCACTTTGACGACCTGGTTTGCAACCTGGTCTCCGCCGGTGAACAGGCAGGTATTCTCGAAGGGTTGCTGGATAAAATCGCAACCTACAAGGAAAAGACCGAGGCCATGAAGGCCAAGATCAAGAAGGCCTTGACCTACCCGGCAGCGGTTGTCGTGGTAGCCTTTATCGTCACCGCAATATTGCTCATCTTTGTCGTACCCCAGTTCGAGGCGCTGTTCACGGGATTTGGAGCCGAGCTTCCCGCTTTCACACAATTTGTTGTCAACATGTCCGAGTGGATGCAGGCAAACTGGTGGGTGGCGATACTCGGCGTCGTCGCTACAGCTTATGGGTTTAAACAGGCAAAGGTGAGATCACCCAAGTTCTGTCACGCGCTTGATAGAATAACCCTGAAAATGCCCATCGTTGGGGAAATTGTCACCAAGGCAATTATTGCCCGTTACGCAAGAACGCTTGCCACCATGTTTGCAGCCGGTGTTCCGCTGGTCGAAGCCATGGAATCAGTTGCAGGGGCCTCCGGTAACGAAGTCTACAAGATCAGCATACTGCAAATGCGTGATAGCGTGGCAACCGGACAACAACTCCAGTTGGCAATGGGTCAGTCGGGATTATTCCCGAACATGGTCGTACAGATGGTTGCGATTGGTGAAGAATCCGGTTCGCTGGACGCCATGTTGGGCAAGGTCGCTGATTTCTATGAAGCAGAAGTTGACGACATGGTAGATGGCCTGAGCAGCTTGCTGGAACCTATCATTATGTCTGTTCTTGGTGTGCTGGTTGGCGGCCTGATTGTGGCCATGTACCTGCCAATTTTCAAAATGGGTTCCGTTATCTAGAAAACGCACCCCACGGCAGGATCGCCGTGGGGTAAACTCCCGCCATGGAACTCGTCACCCTGCTCGAACACAACCTCACGTTCTTCCTTGCCACCGTCTTTGTGCTTGGCTTGCTGATCGGCAGTTTCCTGAACGTAGTCATCTATCGCTTGCCCGTGATGATGGAACGGGAATGGAAATCACAGGCGAAGGAATATCTGGGTGAAGATGATGATGGCGATCAAGCACCCGCATTCTCGCTATCGACACCAGCTTCCCGCTGTCCGTCTTGCGACCACAAAATCCGTTTCTACGAAAACATCCCGGTACTCAGCTACTTTCTGCTTAAGGGTAAATGCTCATCCTGCAAAACAACAATCTCCTTTCGCTACCCGCTGATTGAACTGCTAACCGGCATCCTTTCGGTCGTAATCGCCTGGCATTTTGGTTTTGGCTGGCAGACCGGTGCCGCCCTGCTCCTGACCTGGGCATTGATTACGCTGAGCATGATTGATGTTGATCATCAGCTGTTACCCGACTCAATCACCCTGCCTTTTCTCTGGCTGGGCCTACTGCTGAGCCTGTTCCCCGTATTCGCGAACATGCGCGAAAGCCTGGTCGGCGCTATCGCCGGCTACCTCACCCTGTGGGCTGTCTATCAGCTGTTCAAGCTGGTCACTGGCAAGGAGGGCATGGGTTATGGTGATTTCAAGCTTCTTGCCCTGCTGGGTGCGTGGATGGGCTGGCAAGCTCTGCCGATGATTGTGCTGCTATCGTCTGCTGTCGGTGCCGTATTAGGTGTTGCCATGATTCTGGTTCAGGGTCGCGACCGCGCCCAGCCGATTCCGTTTGGTCCCTATCTGGCCATTGCCGGCTGGATCGCATTACTCTGGGGCGAACAGCTAACGCACGCCTACCTGCGCTGGTCGGGCATAGCCTGACATGAGCTGTCGACTCCGTATCGGGTTAACCGGCGGGATAGGCAGTGGCAAGAGCGAGGTGTCTCGCCTGTTTGCCGAACACGGGACTGTTGTTATCGACACTGATGTCATTTCCCGTGAACTGGTCGAACCCGGTCAACCCGCCCTGAATGAAATCGTCACTGTGTTCAGCACCGATATACTGGATGCCGAAGGTCGACTGGGTCGCAATCGGCTACGCAAGCAGATATTCTCCGACCCGGGGAAGCGTGATCAACTCGAAGCCATCCTGCACCCACGCATTCATGATCGCGCCTTCGAACTTGCCGATGCTGCAAATACCCCCTACTGCCTGCTTGTCATCCCCTTGCTGGTGGAGACACGCAGCGAATATGCACTCGACCGTATTCTGGTGGTCGATGCGCCCACCGAAAAACAGTTCGAGCGGATCGCCACACGGGATCATCTTCCCCACCGGGAAATCAAGGCCATTCTGGACAGTCAGGCAGGCAGGGAACAACGTCTCGCCATCGCTGACGACGTAATTCTGAATGACGGCGGTCTGGATCATCTGAAAGCAGAAGTCACACGGCTGGATCGGCAATACCGGCAACTCGCAGATACCCGGCCGAGGTAATACAACCCTTCAGACCTGTTGACGCATAGCGTCGCCTTCCGGCTACATTTGCGCCTCACCGCCGACTGATAGACAATAGCGCAGCCTTAGCCACCCCCGAACAACGCGCCCGGTGAAACCCATAATCATCTACGAACAACCTCTGAACGAGCGCATCCGAACCTTTCTGCGACTGGAATTCCTGTTTTCCCAGGCGGCCCATCATTTGCGCGGCAAGAGTCACTGGGACAGCCGTAGCACACTAACTGCACTGCTGGATATCATGGCTATTTTCGGTCGAACAGATCTCAAGACCGAAGTGCTGAAAGAACTGGAACGAAATGCCACCACCCTGACACGGCTGGAAAAAAACCCGGACGTCGATAGTAAACGCCTTGGCGACACACTGGCTGAACTGGATACGCTTACCGACCGCCTGCACCACAACGGTGGGCCGATTGCCGCTTCGCTCAGATCAAATGAATTCCTGTCAGCCATCCAGCAGCGTTCTGCAATTGCCGGCGGCACTTGCGACTTTGACCTGCCCGGTTATCACTTCTGGCTGGAGCAACCTGCTGCACAGCGCACACGCGATCTGGCGGAATGGCTGAATCATTTCGAAAATATCGCCCATGCCATCCAGCTTATCCTCAAGCTGATTCGCGAAAGCGCCTCAATCAAATCTGTCGTCGCACAAGGCGGGTTCTTCCAGAAGACACTTGACCCGAATCTGCCCTGTCAGTTAGTGCGCGTTTCAGTCAAGCGCAAAGTCCCGTATTTTGCCGAGATCAGCGGTGGACGACATCGCTTTACGGTGCGCTTCCTCTCAACCTCAGAGGAAGACGGGCACGTTCACCAAACCACGGATGACATCGCCTTTGAGCTGGGTTGTTGTGCAATCTGAAAAAACAGTTCCCTGCCCAACCTGCCGACAACCGTCGCTTTGGGACAGCAGCAATAACTGGCGACCTTTTTGTAGTGAGCGCTGTCGCCTGATTGATCTTGGCGACTGGATTGAAGAGCGCAACCGTATACCGGATGAACTACAGCCTGAAGACTTCGAATAAGCACGTTCTATTTGTCGAGTGTGAAGGGTACACTCAGCCGGTATAGCCTGTTCGATGTGTGCAGATCAAGAATAGCGATCCAGTCACTGCGACCGGATGTGCAAACAGGCAAAGTTACCTCTGACTGCCAGGCTCCCGTATCAGAACGCAGCAAACGATAACGGTTCTGCCCCATCTCCATGCCCCGCATCTTCAGGCTGAGCCCAACAGCTTCAATGTTGGCGTCGCTGGATAATTCTATGCGGAATGGTTTCAGTGCCGTGCGATGCGGTGTCATGCGCACGGCAACAGACACTCCATCACTCTGCCCTGTGCAGCCCTGACGAACATCGCAACCTGCTTCGAGCCGCAATATTTGTGGTGGTGACAATTCATAATCACTGTCACTGCATGCGGCAAACGTCAGAGACACCAGAATCAACAACCCGCGCCTGACTAACGCAAGCGCCAGACCACTGGTTTTTTTCAGACCTCCCATAACGCCCGGATGGCAGCAATACCCTGCCCACCTCGCACGATAGCTTCTTCAAGGTCCGTCGGTGTCATGCCACCCAACGCATAAACCGGCATGACGCAAGCTGCAACTTGTTGGGCAAATGCCGGCCAGCCCAGCGCAGGGGCATCCGGGTGGCTGGCCGTAGGTTTGACCGGAGAGAGTAGCGCAAAATCTGCACGGCTGGCGTGTGCATGTGCCAATTCTTCTGTCGTATGGCAGGATGCGCCCAGCAACAGATTTTCCGGCAAGGTACGTTCTCCGGCTTGACGCAGTCGCTGACTGCCAAGCTGGATACCATCAGCGCCGAGTTGTACGGCAAGCGCCACATCGGCATTCAACAAAATGCGCGCACCGCTGCTCTGGCATTGTGTAATAACGCGCTCAGCCAGAGTTCGGAACGAACTGTCATCCAGTCCCTTGGCGCGCAACTGCACCAGACGGATGCCGTCGTCCAGACGACGTTGTAAATGCACAAGGAATGCTTCGTGGTCCGTGCCAGGGTCGGGCGTAATCAGATACTCAGTTGGTAATTGCAGGGCGCGGATGATTGGCAGGTTGGCGGCAGGGAAGGCGCGCTCGTCCAATGCATTGATGGGAACCCATTCAAGCGGCTGACCTTCACGACCATGCGGCTTGCCTTCGAACGACTCTACGCGCCAAACATCGAGCAATACACTTCGATCTTCATAACGATGGGGAATGCAGATCAAAGGCCGACATGAGCTAATGCGAATTCCCAGCTCTTCCTGTATTTCTCGCTCCAGCGCCGCACCAATCGATTCGCCGGACTCACGCTTGCCACCGGGGAATTCCCACAAACCGCCCTGATGAACGTGATCAGGCCGGCGTGCCAGCAACACGCGTTGCATGTTGTCAACAATAGCGGCAACCGCAACGTGCAGTGTATCGGGGTCGTTCGGATCAGGAACGGTAGTCGGCGTTGATGCTGACATAATCGTGGGAAAGGTCACTGGTCCAGAGTGTTTCGCTGGCATCGCCGCGCCCCAGCACAATGCGGATCAGTATTTCTTCCTGATCCATAATGCGTTGGCCATCTGCCTCGCGGTAGTCGGATGCCACGCCACCATCGCGAACAATACACACATCATCCAGCCAGAGTTCGACCCGGTCTATATCCAGCTGTGGCAAGCCTGCCCGCCCAACCGTCGCGAGTATCCGCCCCCAGTTTGGGTCGCTGGCAAACAATGCCGTCTTTACCAATGGGGAATGCGCGACGGTATAAGCCACTTGCAAACATTCGCTGCTATCACGCCCGCCTTCTATACAGACGGTAACGAACTTGGTAGCACCTTCGCCGTCACGGATAATCAACTGCGCCAGACGGGTACAGACTTCGCTCACTGCTGAGCAAAATATCGGGTAGTCTGCGTGCCGGGAATCCATGCAGGGAGCATCTGAAGCGCCTGTAGCCACCAGTACACAGGCATCGTTGGTCGAAGTGTCACCGTCAACTGTTATGCGGTTAAAGGATTGGTCTACGGCCTGCTGTAGACAATCTTGCAGAGCATCATCTTCAACGTCAGCATCTGTAGCAATATAGGCGAGCATGGTCGCCATGTCCGGACGGATCATGCCAGAGCCCTTGGCCATGCCGGTCAGCGTTATACGCTTCCCACCCACTTCTAATGTTTTCGAGACACCTTTTGCCACGGTGTCTGTCGTCATAATAGCGTTTGCAGCGGCGGACCAGTTATCTGCTGATAGCGTGGCCAGCGAAGCATTCAGTACTTCCTCGATTCGCTCTACTGGCAGACGTTCGCCAATTACACCTGTCGAGAAAGGCAACACCTGCGACGGATCACACCCGGTACGTTGCGCCAATGCTTCACAGCTACGTCGCGCATCTTTCAAGCCTGGCGCGCCGGTACCGGCATTGGCATTACCACTATTAATCAAGAAATATCGGGGGGATTTTTTTAGCAGGTGTTCTTTGGCAACGATTACTGGCGCTGCACAAAAAGCATTTTGTGTGAACACCGCTGCACAGCGACTGCCTTCGGCCAGCTCGATTACCACAAGATCATCGCGATCTTCATAGCGTACGTGCGCCGGCTGTGCCGACAAGCGAATGCCGGCCACTGAAGGCAGCTCCGGCAACTGGGTGTATCCAACCGGCATCGCTCAGCGACCGAACACTACTTCAGCTTACCGTGGCACTGCTTGAATTTTTTGCCCGAACCGCAGGGACAAGGTTCATTACGGCCAACCTTGCGGCCATCACGAACAAATGGGGCGTGTTCCTCATCACCTTCTACCGGCTCCGCATCATCCTCCGACATGGCACTGGCATTCTCGTGACGGAAGTCCATTGGTGCCTTTGCGCGGCGCTGTTCTTCTACAGCCTCGACATCAGACTCTGTCTTGACCTGTACTTTGGACAGGATACCGATGACATCCAGCTTAATGCGTTCCAGCAAGTCGGTAAACATTTCGAATGCTTCACGCTTGTATTCCTGCTTGGGGTTCTTCTGCGCATAGCCGCGCAGGTGGATTCCCTGACGCAGGTAGTCCATCGCGGCAAGATGTTCCTTCCAGGCCTGATCCAGCACCTGCAACATAACCGCCTTCTCGAAGTGTCGAATGGTGTCGCTGCCCGCCAGTTCTTCCTTGCCCTGATGTGCTCGCTCCAGCTCTTCCAGCAACTTGAGACGCAGGGTATCCTCGTGCAGGTCGTCGTCTTCATCCAGCCAACGCTGAATTTCATAACGCTGACCGAACTCGGTTTCGACGGCATCTTCAAGTTCACCGATTTTCCATAATTCGTCCATGCTGCCCGGTGGAATATAATTATCAATCACCGAGTACAACACGTCTTCACGGATCGCCTTGATGGTGTCTGACACATCATCCGTAGACATCAGCTCGTTACGCTGTGAATAAATTACGCCGCGCTGATCGTTAGCAACATCGTCAAATTCCAGCAGGTTTTTACGAATGCTGAAGTTATGTCCTTCCACTTTGCGCTGTGCGTTTTCGATAGCCTTGCTGACCCAGGGATGCTCGATCGCCTCACCTTCCTGCATACCCAGTTTTTGCATCAGACCTGACACGCGCTCTGAAGCAAAGATACGCATCAGGTTATCTTCCAGCGACAAATAGAAGCGACTGGAACCGGGATCACCCTGACGACCGGAACGGCCTCGCAATTGATTGTCCACACGCCGCGATTCATGGCGTTCAGTACCCGTGATATGCAGACCACCGGCTTCCAGCACCTGCTGGTGACGACCTTCCCATTCTTTAGTGATACGTGCGACGGTATGCTCATCCGGATCGTCGAGTGCAGCCAGCTCAACATCGAGATTACCGCCCAGCACGATGTCCGTACCACGACCTGCCATATTGGTCGCAATGGTCACCGCACCCGGCTGCCCTGCCTGCGCGACGATATGCGCCTCGCGCTCGTGTTGCTTGGCGTTCAGGACTTCATGCGTAACATTTTCTTTGTTGAGTAACTTCGACAGCAACTCGGAAATTTCAATTGAGGTCGTGCCGACCAGCACCGGCTGGCCGCGCTCACGACAATCACGGATATCCTCGGCAACCGCCTGAAATTTTTCTTTCTGGGTAAGGAATACCAGATCGCCCATGTCGTCACGAATCATCGGTGTGTTGGTCGGTATCACGATAACTTCCAGACCGTAAATCTGCTGGAACTCCGGCGCTTCGGTATCGGCGGTACCGGTCATACCGGAAAGCTTGTCGTAAAGACGGAAATAGTTCTGGAAGGTGATCGACGCCATGGTCTGGTTTTCGTTCTGGATCTTTACACCTTCCTTGGCTTCCACCGCCTGGTGCAGACCTTCTGACCAACGCCGGCCCGGCATGGTGCGGCCGGTAAACTCATCGACGATAACAACCTGGCCATCCTGGATAATGTAATCAACATCGCGGCTGTACAGCGCCAGAGCACGTAACGCTGCATTCAGGTGATGCATGAGATTCAGGTTGGCTGCATCGTAAAGGCTCTGACCTTCCTGTATCAGGCCCAGCTTCTCCAACAGCTCTTCTACGTGCTCGTGACCTTCTTCGGTAAAATGAATCTGTTTTTGTTTTTCATCGATACTATAGTCGCCGGGGCCGTCTTCTTCTTCCTGCTTCACCAGCTTTGTCACAAGGTCCTTCATGACGGTGTACAAATCGGAATTATCGTCGGTGGCACCGGAAATAATCAGCGGGGTACGTGCTTCGTCGATCAGGATCGAGTCGACTTCATCGATAACCGCCGCATTGAGCTCACGCTGAACCTTGTCTTCAAGGCGGAACGCCATGTTGTCGCGCAAATAGTCAAAGCCAAATTCGTTATTGGTTCCGTAGGTGATATCCGATGCATAGGCCGCACGCTTCTCGTCGCTGCTCATGCCGCCCACCGCTACACCGGTAGTCAGTCCAAGGAAGCTATAGAGCCGCCCCATCCATTCAGCATCACGCTGCGCCAGGTAATCATTCACCGTGACGACGTGCACACCTTTGCCAGACAAGGCATTCAAATAGGCAAACAAAGTGGCGACCAGCGTCTTGCCTTCACCGGTCCGCATCTCGGCGATCTTGCCGTCATGCAGCACCATGCCGCCAATCAGCTGCACATCGAAATGCCGCATGCTCAGTACCCGGCTTGACGCCTCGCGTACTACGGCAAAGGCTTCTGCCTGTAGCTGATCCAGCGTCTCGCCATCCTGATAGCGCTGCCGGAACGAATCGGTGCGTGCACGCAGTTCGTCGTCACTGAGTTTCTGCACCTCAGGTTCGAGCGCATTGATTTTATTTACATTTTTCTGGAGTCGCTTGAGAATTCGGTCATTTCGGCTGCCAAAAACCTTGCGTAGTATTGATGTAACCATGATGTGTCAGGGAAACCCGTCAATTATCGGAAAATTTGGAGCAGGCATCATACCGCATTAGCCGTTCCCGGACAGACTTTCATCCGGCAAATAGCCCTTGCCTGAAGGCTTCACGGATTATTCACGTTTCCCGGCATGCCGGGACAGATGAAGCCTAGCGGCTGGCACGGACAAATTTAGTGGGATTGACCTGTCGTCCGTTTTTCAGGACTTCGTAGTGAACGTGAGGGCCAGTAGAACGGCCACTGGAACCCATCAGTGCAATTTTTTCACCGGGCTCTACTATATCGCCGACTTTTACGAGGATCTGATTACAATGGCCATAACGCGTGGAATAGCCCTTCCCATGGTTAATTTCAACCAGCTGACCGTAGCCATATCGCTTGCCTGCCCAGGTCACCACACCAGCGGCTGTAGCAACCACGTCGGCGCCCATCTGACCGGCAAAATCTATCCCTTTATGCATTTCACGCCGACCATGAAACGGGTCAGTGCGCATACCGTAGTAGGATGACAACCAGCCCTTGCTAATCGGCTGGCCAGCGGGTGACACGGCGCGGCGTAATTCACGACGGCTGACGACCTGTTCCATTAACTCCAGCTGGCGCGCACGATCATCAATCTGCAAGACCATGTCGTCCAGCGCCTTAAGAAAATCCGGTGTTTTCATCGGCTCGGTATAAGCAGGATCAGCCGGGCCACCCTGCGCCGGAATCTGATCAAAATCGAATTCAGATTTCTTCAAACGGGCAATCTGTTTCACTCGCTGGCCCAGCGCTTCAACCCGGAGCATCTGAGCTTGCATCTGGCCTAATCGAACAGCTAATGCATTCAATTGATCCTGAGCTTCATCACGCACCATTGTCAGGTCTCGCTTCTGCTCATCGAGTGCCACCTGCCACTGCGCACCATCGCGTGCTGCGACTGCAGGCTGATGACCCGCTCCCAATGAATAGCCAAGCTGCCCGGCCGCCATCAGCACACCCAACAAAGCAAGGGCTGCCGGAACCCAGACCATGGGACGATTTAGCTGAATACTGCCAGACTTGCCGTAGGCTGTGGTGTAGAGTAGAAACTTCATTTACTTTGTCACCCGATTTGATCTTTGTGAGAACCGATGCGTCAAAATAACGCCTCTCCGTGTGCAAAAATTCTTCAAAACGCCAAGCTGCCATTACTAAAACGTGCCCGCAGTCTTCAGCGCATGGAGCAAGCCATATTACGCCTGCTACCGGAGGATCTGGCCGGGCATTGTAGTGTCATGAATCTCAAAAGAGAAATCCTGATACTCGGTGTCCGTTCTTCCGCCTGGGCTGCGCGCCTGAGATTTGCCGCTCCTGAACTCCTGAAGCAACTGCAATGCCAACTTTCTCTGGATGTCGCAGCAATTGATGTTCGCGTTATTCCGGAAAAACTGGACATTCAACCTGCCAGTCGAAAAGCAGCGTCTATTTCCCTGGATAACGCCAATCTGCTTGCGCAAACTGCCGAAGATGTCGATCACCCGGAACTGCGCGAGGCTCTGTACCGATTAGCGGCAAAAACTCGCGAATCCTGAATCTTTCGTTTGAAATTTCAAGCAGATGTGATTTGTGGCAAATTGAGCCAGCTAGGTGCTCGAGCGGCATTTCCGAAACTGGTCAGTTCCCAGGCACCCGGAGTTGTCAACAGCTCGCACAGGAGGCGGTTATTCAGCGAATGACCAGATTTGTGCCCAGTAAATTCGCCGATCAAGCTGTGACCAAGCAGGTATAAGTCGCCAACAGCGTCTAACACCTTGTGTTTAACAAATTCGTCCTCGTACCTCAGGCCATCCTCATTCACGACCCTGTAGTCATCCAGCACCACGGCGTTATCCAGACTTCCGCCCAGCGCCAGGTTATTTTCTCGCAATTTTTCAATATCTCGCATAAACCCGAAGGTTCGTGCGCGGCTGACCTCACGCACAAACGAGCTGCGCGAAAAATCGATTTCTGAATGTCGGCAGCTGCCCTGAAATAACGGGTGTTTGAAGTCGATGGTAAATCCGACCTTGAAACCTTTAAAGGGTGAGAACCTTGCCCATTTGTCACCATCTTTCACTTCGACCGCTTCAAGGATGCGCAAAAACTGTTTTGGTTTACGTTGCTCCTCAACGCCGGCGGACTGGATCAGGAACACGAACGGCCCCGCACTGCCATCCATAATCGGCACTTCCGCTGCACTAAGATCAACAATGGCGTTATCTATGCCCAGACCGGAAAACGCAGATAGCAGGTGCTCTACCGTCGATACACGCGTACCGCCGCTTACCAGTGTGGTGGAGAGCATGGTATCGCCAACATTTGCCAGTTTGGCTTCAATTGCGACAGGCGGATCGAGGTCGACCCTGCGGAACAGGATCCCCGTATCCGGCGGAGCCGGACGAAGCGTCAGGTAGACCTGCTCCCCACTGTGCAGGCCAACACCCTTCGCACGAACGATGTTTCTCAAAGTTCTCTGACAAATCATATTTTTGCGGGCAAGCTGCACTGCGCTCGCCTTCTGGTCTTTTCATCTGGTGAAAATGTCATCAGAGTCTACCACAGAGCCCAAACAGCGTGGCGCTAATCCGCCTGACGGCGCAGAAAGGCCGGAATATCCAGATAATCCAGGTCATCCGCTGTCGCTGGCGGCGGCGTTGGGTCACCGGAAGCTCTCTTGCGAATGACTGCCGGTCGATCCAACTCAGCATAGTCTACCTCTCCGCGCTTATTGCGCTGCACAAGCTGTACCGGTTCGGAGGGTTCTTCCGCTTTCTCCTCTTCGGTGCCAAGCCCTGTCGCAACCACAGTGACGCGTAACTCATCGTGCATTTCGGGGTCGATTACCGTTCCGACCACCACAGTTGCATCCATCGAAGCGAACTCCTTGATGGTGTTACCGACTTCCTCGAATTCTCCGATAGACAGATCCAGCCCGGCGGTAACATTGACCAAAATGCCGCGCGCACCCATCAAATCGATATCATCCAGCAGCGGACTGTGAATGGCTCCTTCGGCTGCTTCGCGCGCGCGATCCTGTCCGGATGCAGAATCCGAACCCATCATCGCCATGCCCATTTCTGACATCACCGTGCGAACATCCGCAAAGTCGACGTTGATTAAACCGGGACGGGTAATCAGTTCCGCAATTCCCTGCACCGCACCTTGCAACACACCGTTGGCTGTTTTGAATGCGTTCAGCAAACTGACGTCCTTGCCCAGTACTGACAGCAGTTTTTCATTGGGAATCGTAATCAGTGAATCCACATACTGGCCCAGTTCTTTCAAACCACGATCTGCTACACCGAGTCGCTTTCCGCCTTCGAACGGGAATGGCTTGGTGACAATAGCAACGGTCAGGATACCCATTTCCTTGGCCACCTGCGCCACCACCGGTGCTGCACCAGTTCCGGTACCACCACCCATGCCCGCAGTAATAAACAGCATGTCGGAACCTTCAATACACTCGATAATACGATCACGGTCTTCCATCGCTGCCTGACGGCCGATGTCAGGATTGGCACCTGCACCAAGCCCCTTGGTAATACTGTTACCCAGCTGCAAAGTAGTGCGTGCATTCATATTGGTAAGCGCCTGCGCGTCAGTATTGGCACAGACAAATTCCACACCTTCGATATCGGCCTCAACCATATGCTGTACAGCGTTGCCGCCGCCACCACCGATACCAATAACCTTGATCACTGCGTTCTGACTGTACGAATCCATAAGCTCAAACATAATATTTCTCCTCTCGCTATAAAATAAAATCTGTAACCTGAAACCCGAAACTAAAAATTGCCCTGAAACCAGCTCTTCATCCGATCCCACACTCCACGTATTCCACGACCGATCTCTGACTCAAAATTACGACGCGCCCTGTTCTGATGACCAAACAACAACAACCCGACACCCGTCGCGTAAATCGGATTGCGTACCACATCAACAAGTCCGGTAATGCTGTGCGGCATACCGAGCCGCACCGGCATGTGGAACACTTCTTCTGCAAGATCCACTAGCCCTTCAATTTTTGAACTCCCGCCGGTCATAACAATGCCGGCCGCGATCAAATCCTCGAAACCACTGCGCCGCAACTCCGCCTGCACCAATACCAGTAACTCTTCGTAACGAGGCTCGATCACTTCGGCCAACGTTTGTCGTGCCAGCCGACGCGGTGGTCTGTCACCGACACTTGGCACCTCGATGTCTCCATCACCTGATGCCAGCTGACGCAAGGCGCAGGCGTATTTGATTTTAATATCCTCAGCGTGCTGTGTTGGCGTACGCAACGCCACGGCAATATCGTTGGTAACCTGATCACCGGCAATTGGAATAACAGCTGTATGACTGATCGCTCCTTCGGTAAACACGGCGATGTCGGTGGTGCCACCGCCGATATCAACAAGACAGACACCCAGATCTTTTTCATCCTCGGTCAGTACCGAGTAACTGGAGGCCAGCTGCTCAAGGATGATGTCATCCACTTCCAGCCCGCAACGCCGCACACATTTGATAATATTTTGTGCAGCACTCACTGCACCGGTCACCATATGTACCTTGGCTTCCAGTCGCACACCACACATACCGATCGGTTCACGAATTCCGTCCTGGTCGTCGATGACATATTCCTGCGGGAGTATGTGCAACATCTTCTGGTCGGCCGGAATAGCCACCGCACGGGCTGCATCGATGACGCGCTCCACATCACCCGGTGTTACTTCCTTGTCGCGAATCGCCACAATACCGTGCGAGTTGAGACTGCGAATATGACTGCCGGCGATACCTGCATAGACTGAATGAATCTGGCAACCCGCCATCAGTTCAGCCTCTTCTACAGCACGCTGTATGGAATGAACGGTCGACTCGATATTGACCACCACTCCCTTCTTCAATCCCTTGGAAGGGTGCGAACCGATACCGATAATATCGATGCCGCCGTCGGCTGATATTTCACCGACGATGGCCACCACTTTCGAGGTGCCAATATCGAGTCCAACGATCATATTTTTCTCAGATTTCTTTGTCATACCGTTTTCAACCGGTGCGTTTCGCCTGTTGTGTTGCCTGTTTGTTGATTGATTTCCGGTGTACCGCCACGCCATTGCTGTAGCGCAAGTCCACCGACATCACCGTTCCATTATCTGCCGCTATGATCGACGGGTAGGCGCGTACAAAACGCGCCACCCGCTGCAAAGGATCACGCCGCCCCAACTCCATTTTTAAACCATTACTCAGTTGCACGTGCCAGGCACGTCGTGCATCGAGCTGTAACTGCGCAACCTGAAGCTGCAAAGGCTGAAGCGCTTTACGCATCCGTGAATACATTGTCAGTACTCGCTGTTCGTGTCCGTCCGGCCCTGCCAGATGTGGCAAACCATCAATCTCCACATCGGGCTCCGGTTCAAACAATTCACCATGTGGATTGAGGTATCCCTGCACGCCCCAGCGAGCCACTGGCTGTTGCTCCTTGATACTGATTTGCACACGATCCGGCCACACCCGTCGTACCGACACCTCCTCAACCCATGGACGCGACTGCAACTGCACCTGAATCCCGGCAACCTGCACACCGAAAAAACCCTGCTCAAGCATCGGAGCCAACGAACTCTGCAAGGCCACGCGATCCAGATAACGGAAGTCACCTTCGATGCGCACGTTCTCCACCGGCCAGTCGTGCGGATTCTTCATCCACTCCAGCATCAATGTCAGACCGGTAACACTGCCAGTGACGACAAGCACAACGAAAGCCGGTCGCAGCCAGTACGACAAAGGTTTGCGCGGTGCTTTCTGCCGACGCTCCGCCTGTACTTTGCGTTTAGCTGCCATGTACATCATTCCCCTGCAATGCAGTTTCCAGGATTCGCCACACCAGCTCCGACATATCCCAACCGTGCTGCTGTGCTGCCATCGGCACCAGACTGTGATCCGTCATGCCCGGTACGGTGTTCACTTCAATCAATGAGGGAACACCTTCATCATCAAGAAAGAAATCCACTCGACCCCAGCCACTGGCGCCCACGGCGTCGAAGGCCTGCATAGACAACTCCCGCAACTCAAGCTCACGCGCCTCCGGCAATCCGCAGGGGCAATGGTATTGCGTCGTTTCGGATTGATACTTGGCTTCGTAATCATAAAATTCGCGCGGCGTTTCCAGTCGAATCAGGGGCAACACAACATCGCCGATGATAGCGGCGGTATATTCCTCACCGCTGACCCATTGTTCTGCCATTACCTCGTGGTCATACTGAGCTGCATCGCACCAGGCCCGCTCAAGCTGGCCGGCTTCCTCGACGCGAGTCATGCCAATACTTGAACCTTCGTGCACCGGCTTGAGCATCATAGGAAAGCCGATACGCTGTGCGACAGCGTCAAGATCATGTTCAGACTTCAGTATCATAAAATCCGGCGTAGGGAGACCCAGTCCTTGCCACACCTGCTTAGTGCGTTGCTTGTCCATTGCCAACGCCGAACCGAGCACTCCGCTGCCGGAAACCGGAATAGAGAGATACTCCAGCAAGCCTTGTATTACGCCGTCCTCACCGCCACGTCCGTGCACAATATTAAATGCGTAATCAAACCCGCCTGACTGTAGCTGCGAGACAAGGTCTGCCGCACCTGTATCAACTGCTACTGCATCAACACCTTTATTTAACATCGCTCCCAGCACAGCATTACCGCTCTTCAGCGACACCTCTCGCTCGGCGGAACTGCCACCCATCAACACGGCGACTTTTCCGAAATCTGCAGGTTTGCTGACCCTTTCATTCACGCAAACACTCCAATAATGCGAACTTCCGGCTCCAGATACACACCATGCTCCTGAGCGACCCGCTCCTTTACATAGCGAATCAACGCTTCGATATCCTCAGCTCGTGCATCGCCAACATTAATGATGAAGTTGGCATGCTTGTCTGACACTTCTGCATTGCCAATGCGCTCACCCTTTAACCCACAGGTCTCAATCAGACGCGCGGCAAAATCGTTGGGGGGGTTGCGGAATACCGAACCGCAGCTGGGCACGCCTGTCGGCTGAGTCGCGTTACGCTTCTCCAGTAGCACCTTGATGTCATCCAGTGCAGCTTGCGCGTCGCCCGGTTCCAGTTTCAGTTCTGCAGAGACAAACCACTCGTCGCGCAAACCCGTAACGCTACGGTAAGACACTTCAAAATCGCTGCGATCACGCAGATGTAACTCACCGTGTCGATCCAGTGTTTCTACCCGCGCCACCAACGGCCAGGTTTCGCCACCAAAAGCACCGGCATTCATTGCCAGCGCGCCACCCATCGTGCCGGGAATACCGGCCAGGAACTCGCCACCCGTTAATCCGGTGCGTGCAGCGAAACGCGCCACTTTATTACAGGCGACACCGGCACCTGCTCTTACGCAATTGTTATCAATTTCTTCCAACATATTCAGACCACCAAACGGAAGAATTACCGTGCCACGAACACCACCGTCGCGCACCAGCAAATTGCTTCCGAGACCAATCCATTCCAACGACTCATCGTCCGGCAAGCCCGCAAGAAAAGTCTGTAAATCCTCAAGGTCCGCCGGCCGGTAACAGCGATCTGCCGGGCCACCCACGCGCCAGCTGGTATAACTGGACAGAGGCTCATTGAATTTCAGTTCACCACGCAACACCGGCATCGACTCTGCTGTCATCATGACTTGTCCCGATCCTCTTCGTGTGAGCGCCGTGCGTGCCCGGCCTTGCCAGATACAGGCTTTACTCTGGTGCTCAGCAAAGCACCTGACACGCAACGCACAATCCAGCGACGGCTTTGCAACCGCTCGCCGCAACCCATATGAAAACGCAATCTGTTATTGTCAGAACTCATCCGTCTTCTCTCTGACTGTTACTGATCATAGCTGGCAAACGAGCCGCTACAGCACCAATAGAACCGGCACCCAGTGTTAACACCACATCACCGGGTTGAAGCAAGTCCTTCAACACGGCTGGTAATGCTTCCACTTCTTCAATAAACACCGGGTCGACACGGCCCCGACCACGCACCGCCCGACACAGAGCCCGTCCGTCAGCACCGGCCACCGGCGACTCGCCTGCGGCAAACACTTCTGTAATCAGCAGCAGATCACAATTAAGCAATTCCTGCGTAAAGTCATCGAACAGATCAACAGTGCGGCTGTAGCGATGCGGCTGAAAAGCCACCACCAATCTTCGCCCGGGCCAGCCGTTACGTACCGCTTCCAGCGTGGCAGATATTTCACGCGGGTGATGGCCGTAATCATCGATTAACAAAACCGAACCGCCATCAATATCGACTTCACCATTTATCTGAAATCTCCGACCGATACCGGCAAAATTTTCCAGTGCGTTTTGTATGGCGCTGTCTGCAACATCCAGTTCTCGCGCCACCGCGACCGCCGCCAGCGCATTCAACACGTTGTGCCGCCCCGGAAGATTCAGCACGACATTTAATACAGGGTGGTCCTGCTGGTGGATTTCAAAAAACATCTTCTGGCCCTGCTGGTGCAGGTTGGTAGCGCGAATATCCGCATCTTCTGTGTCAATACCGTAACTACGCACCTGACGAGTCAGTTCCGGCAACACATCGCGCACATGAGGATCATCTACGCACATCACCGCCAGACCGTAGAAAGGCAAATGATGAAGAAACTCGACGAAGGTCTGACGCAAGCGACGGAAGTCACCTTCGTAAGTCGACAGATGATCTGCATCGATATTGGTCACCACAGCCAGCATCGGTTGCAGATACAGGAACGATGCATCACTTTCATCGGCCTCGGCAACCAGGTAGCGGCTACTGCCTAACCGCGCATGACTGTTTGAACTGTTAAGGCGGCCGCCAATTACGTAGGTCGGATCCAGCCCGCCCTCAGCCAGCAGACTGGCCACCAGACTGGTGGTAGTAGTTTTCCCGTGTGTACCCGCGACAGCAATACCGTGGCGGAATCGCATAATTTCGGCCAGCATTTCGGCACGCGGCACCACTGGAATGCGCCGTTCACGTGCTGCCTTCACTTCCGGGTTGTCTTCGCTCACGGCGCTTGACACTACAACCACATCACAATCGGCAACATGTTCGGCGCTGTGACCAAACCAGATGCGCGCCCCCTGCAAAGCAAGCCGTTGGGTTACTGCATTTTCGCGAAGATCGGAACCGCTGACTTGATAACCAAGGTTCAACAACACCTCGGCAATACCACTCATGCCCACACCACCAACCCCAACGAAATGCGCGCAGCGCACACGCCCCATTGCATCTGCTTGTAACGGTGGCTGTTGTAATGCGGTCATCATGCCGCCTCCTTCCAGCCGGTGGCACGAATACAATGTTCAGCCACCTGTTGTGCTGCATCCGGCATTGCATGTTCGCGAGCGCGCGTTGCCATATCGACAAGCTGTTCGGGCTGATTCAGCAGCGCAAGTTCCTCGCAAAGACTTTCAGCATTCATCTCTGACTGCGGCAACAAACGAGCCGCACCCGCATCGACAAGATAATGCGCGTTACCTGTCTGGTGATCATCAACCGCGTGCGGGTAAGGCACCAGTATCGACGCCACACCCACCGCCGCAAGCTCTGCAATCGTCAACGCACCGGAGCGACACAAAACCAGATCCGCCCACTGATAGGCTTGTGCCATGTCTTCGATAAAGGCATCCAGACGCACATCAACACTGACTGCCGCATAAGCTTCACGTGCCGCATCAATCAACTTCACGCCGGTCTGATGCCACACTTCCGGCCGCTCAGCCTGTTGCAGACGCGACAGGGCTACCGGCACGGTTTCGTTCAATGCGGCAGCACCAAGACTTCCGCCAACGACCAGCAAACGAGGACGCCGGCCAGTCATTTCCGGAGAATAAAAAGACAGTTGCGCAATATCGGCGCGCACCGGGTTACCGGTATGCACAGCATCCGGGAGACTGCCGGGGAAAGCTTCCAGCACCGGCCTGGCCAGTCTGGCCAACAAGCGGTTAGTCAGGCCGGCCACAGAATTTTGTTCGTGGATCAACAAAGGGCGGCGCAGTAACCAGGCCATAACACCACCGGGGCCGGTAGTAAAACCGCCCATGCCCAAAACAGCGGCCGGTCGTACACGCAACAAAATAACAACAGCCTGTATCAGCGCCCACAGCAACATGAATGGTGCCAGTAACTGACGCAACTTGCCTTTGCCGCGCAAACCTTTTACGCGAATCCAGTGCACAGGAATACCGGTCGGCGGTACCACTCGTGCTTCCAGCCCGGCTTGCGTACCCAGCCACTCAACCGGCCAACCGAGTTCGCGCAATTGTTCTGCGACTGCCAATGCCGGAAATACATGCCCACCGGTTCCACCGGCCATGATCAGAATCGGTCGCCGCACGCTCATTGCACTCTCCTGCGGCGACGCATGGAAACACCGGATGCCGGCATACTGTTGACTGTGCAACGCGTTTCGTAATCGATCCGTAATAACATGGCCATCGCCACGCTGGTCACCAGCATGCTGCTACCACCGTAACTCATCAGCGGCAGTGTCAGTCCCTTGGTCGGTAACAGCCCCGTGTTCACACCAACGTTGATTAATGCTTGCAAGCCCAGCCATGTACCTATGCCATAGGCCAGATATGCGGCGAAAAGGTTGCCTCCCTGCTCGGCAACCGACGCAATACGGTAAGCACGCAATACAATAAAAACATACAGCCCAAGCAGGAACAGGATGCCGACCAGCCCCAACTCTTCGGCCAATACCGCGAACACAAAGTCAGTATGTGCTTCCGGGAGATAAAACAGTTTTTGCACGCTGGCACCAAGACCAACACCGAATACCTCACCACGACCAATGGCGATTAAAGACTGCGTAAGCTGATATCCCGTAATAAATGGGTCAGCCCAGGGATTTAGAAACCCGGTCAGACGATCCGTGCGATAACCTGAAGTAAAAATCAGCGCGATAAAGGCTGCCGCAGAAGCACCAATCAAACCTGCAAACTTCCACAGACTGACGCCCGCCATAAACATCAACACCAGCGCGGTGCTCATCATCACTACAGTGGCACCAAAATCGGGTTCTAAAAGTAACAACACCGCAGCCACCAGCAACAGAGCCAACGGCTTGATGAAGCCTGCGCCGGTTTCACGAACGGCCTCACCATGCCTTACCAGATATCCGGCCATGTACACCAGAGCAAGCAACTTGGCCGGCTCCGACACCTGTAAGCGAAACAACCCAAGATTTATCCAGCGGGTACTGCCGTTCACTTCAACGCCAACGCCAGGCACCAGAACAATCATCAACATTGCGATAGCCAGCAGAATACAAAGCAGGCTGCACCTTTCCCACCAGACCAGCTGGATTCGCAACACCAGCAAACCCAAAGCAAGCCCCATGATCAGATATATTGTCTGGCGCATAGCAAAATGGAGTGTACCCACGCCGAGTCGTTCTGCGACTGGCATGGATGCTGAAGCCACCATCACCAGCCCCAGAGACATCAGTATTGCCACCGCGGTCAGTAAAGAAAAATCCAGTCGTGGGCACGCTGCTCCGCGTCGTGTTGGCATATCCGGCAGCAACACGGCGAAGCTCATTCGAACACCTCCTGCAACGCCTGAACAAAACTTTCACCGCGCTGTTGGTAGCTGCTGAACATATCGAAACTGGCACAGGCCGGTGACAACAACACCGTATCACCCGGCTGCGCCTGTGCGGCAGCAAGCTGTACAGCCTCTGGCATATCGATTGCTCGACTGGCAGAAATCTTTCCCCGCAAGGCCGCTTCAATTTCGCCAGCTGCCTCGCCCAGCAAGATCACATGACGCACACGCAAATCCAGACCCGTAGCCAACTCGGAGAAATCAGCTCCCTTGCCCTGTCCGCCGGCAATTAACACCAGCGGGCCATCGAAACCCTGCACTGCGGCAAGGGCCGCACCGATGTTGGTCGCCTTTGAGTCATTGAACCAGCGCACACCCTCGTATTCACCGACCCATTCGGTGCGATGAGGCAAACCCTGAAAAACACGTAACACCCGCAACATTGTTTCGACCGGCAGACCAAGTGCATCACCAAGCGCCAGCGCCGCCAGCGCATTGGCAAGATTGTGTCGTCCCGGCATGCGCAATTCAGCGACAGACATCAGTGCAGTGTCTCCGTGAACGACCCACAGCGCACCGCCTATCTGCCGCACCCCGTAGTCGCAACCTCGCGGCTCACCAACGGTAAATCCAACTACCGGTGCATTCTGGTGCGCGAGTGTTGCCGCTACCGCATCATCACGGTTCACTACCTGCAAACGCGCATGACGGTAAATCGCCTGTTTGGCTTTTGCGTATTCAAGCGGTGAGTCATAACGGTCCATATGATCCGGACTGATGTTGAGCACTACCGCAGCAAGACACGATAAACCCTGTACGGCTTCAAGCTGGAAACTGGACAGCTCCAGCACATACACATCCGGCTCATTTTTTTCAATCAGGTTAAGCGCCGGCACGCCAAGATTTCCGCCAACGCGCGCATTCCGGCCGGCTTGTTGCACCATCAGTCCCAGCAAGGTCGTGACTGTGCTCTTGCCATTGGAACCGGTAATCCCGATGATCGGCGCGCTAACGTGACGCGCAAACAACTCAACATCGCCTATAATTTCTACACCGCGTGCCTGTGCTTCGGCCACAAGCGGTTCACGCAATGAAACACCGGGGCTTATTATGATGCGCTCAGCACGTGCGAAAGCTTCCGTATCGAAACCACCAAGGAATAATGCGACATCGGGCAATTCGCGCTGCAACGTTTCCAGCCCGGGAGGCTGATCACGGCTATCCGTCACTGCTACTGATACGCCGGCACGCGAAAGAAAACGTGCGCACGACAACCCGGTGGCACCGAGACCCACCACCAGCGTACGCAATGCTTGTCCTGCTTCCCGTTCCGTCATATCTATGGCTGCCAACATCCCTTTTTTGTCCTGCTTACCGCAACTTCAGCGTTGCCAGACCGCTGAGCACAAGAATTACCGTGATAATCCAGAAGCGCACAATCACGCGTGGCTCCGGCCAACCCTTAAGTTCAAAATGATGATGTAATGGTGCCATGCGAAAGATTCGCCGACCGGTCAGTTTGAAAGAAGCGACCTGTAAAATAACCGACACGGTCTCCATGACAAACACACCGGCCATCACAAAATACGCCAACTCCTGACGCGTCAGGATTGCAACGATACCGAGCGCTGCGCCCAGTGCCAGCGCTCCCACATCACCCATGAAAACTTGCGCCGGATAGGCATTGAACCAGAGGAAACCAAGCCCGGCACCGACAATAGCGCCACAGAACACCACCACTTCGGCGACTTCGCGAATGTACGGAATGCCCAGATATTTGGCGTAATAGGAATTGCCGGTGACGTACACAAACACGGCCAACGCGCCGGCTATCAACACCGTCGGCAAGATTGCCAACCCGTCCAGGCCATCGGTCAGGTTCACGGCATTACTGGAGCCAACCACCACGAGATACACCACCAGCAAGTACCAGGCGCCGAGTGGAACCGCCACATCTTTAAAGAATGGCACGATCAATGTTGTCTCAGCCGGTGACTGCGCAGCGGAAAGCAAATATATACCGGTAACAATTGCGATCAGTGATTGCCAGCTGTATTTAACGCCTGCAGACAAACCTTTACTGTTGCCGTATACAATCTTTCGATAGTCGTCGACCCAGCCAATAGCACCAAAGCTGAGAGTGACCAGCAGCACGACCCACACGTAACGGTTCGCGAGATCGGCCCACAACAGGGTAGAGACTGATATTGCCACCAGAATCAGCGCGCCCCCCATCGTGGGCGTACCCGCTTTCGACAGGTGTGATTCCGGGCCATCTTCACGTATTTGCTGACCGATCTGGCGGAAACTCAGATGGCGGATCATCACCGGCCCGACCACGAAAGAAATCAGCAGCGCAGTCAACACACCAAGGATTGTGCGTAGTGTCAGGTACTGAAAGACGTTAAAGCCACTATGAAACTGGCTCAGGTAATCGGCGAGATAGACCAGCATATCAGGCTGCCTCCCCGTTACGATCGCGCAAGGCTTCGATCACGCGTTCCATATGCATGGTACGTGATCCCTTCACCAACACTTTGACACCCTGGCGCAAACTTCCGCGCAGACGCTCCAGCAATGCTTCCATGGAGGCGAAAGATTCCCCTCCATCACCAAATTCATCGGCAGCGGCAGCGGCCAGCGAGCCGAGCGCGAACAACTGACGCAAACCCGCTTCACGTGCCTGCTTGCCCATTTCCCGGTGCAGCGATTTAGCTGCATCACCCAATTCACCCATATCGCCCAGCACCAGCCAGCACTCACTACTGTCGTCCGCAAGCAGGTCCAGCGCTACCGCAAGTGAGCCGGGGTTGGCGTTATAAGTATCATCAATGAGACGCACACCATGCAGACCCACATACAATTGCCCGCGCCCGGCTACTGCATGCATAGCAGACAGGCCTCGGGCAATAGTATCCGGCGAAAGCCCCAGCGCAATACACGCGGCACTTGCTGCCAGAGCATTCATGACATTATGGCGACCCGGTAATGGCAGCCGGAACTCCATACTGCCGGACGGTGTATACAGGCTGACGTCACTGCCCGTCGCATCACCCTTCCAACTGGCGTGGACATCGGCACTTGCAGTTAGCCCGAATTGAATCACTTCACGATTACCCGCCAGCGAAAGCCACAGCGCAGCATAGTTGTCATCCGCATTAATAATGCACACGCCATCGTCAGACATGCGCTCGAACAACTCGCCCTTGGCTCGCGCCACTCCATCAAGATCACCAAAACCTTCGAGGTGCGCAGGCGCTGCGTTATTAATCAGCGCAATAGTCGGTCTGGTGATATCCGCCAGATACGCAATCTCACCCGGGTGATTGGCACCAAGCTCCACGACTGCGTAACGATGCGCATCGGAAAGGCCTGACAAGGTAAGCGGCACACCAATTTCATTATTCAGGTTGCCACGTGTTACCAGAGTTTCGCCGCATGGACGTAATATGGCAGCAAGCATTTCCTTGACAGATGTCTTGCCATTGCTACCGGTCACGGCGATCAGCGGCAGGTCAAAACGTAAACGCCAGTGCGCTGCAAGCTGGCCCAGCGCAAGGCGTGTATCCACCACCTCGATCTGAGATAAACTTGTTTCGGTCGCGCGGCTGACTGTCGCTGCCACGGCGCCCTGACGTTGTGCCTGTTGCAGATAGTCGTGACCATCGAAATTCGGCCCCTGTAAAGCGACAAACATATTTCCTTTCTTGATACTGCGCGTATCCGTACTCAGACCGGCAAACGTAACGTCAGAACCGTGCTGTTCAGCATTCAGTACGCGGGCAGCTTCTGACAAGGGCAAAGTCATCATGAACCGGCTTCCGCCAACCAGCGGCTTACATACACACGGTCGCTGAAAGCTGTTTTGAGATCGCCGATTTTCTGGGTGGTTTCATGCCCCTTACCGGCGACCAACACCAGATCATCTTCACCCGCAGCCATCAACGCTGAGTTGATCGCCGCCCCCCGATTCTCAATCATGACAACACTTTCTGGCTGTGCCATACCGGAAATAATCTGCGCCATGATATCCGCCGGCATCTCGTGTCTTGGATTATCGCTGGTCACAACCACGCGATCTGCATAGTGCTCTGCTGTAGCACCCATTTGCGGACGCTTGCCCTGATCACGGTCTCCACCTGCGCCAAAAACACATGCCAGCTCACCCGAACAATGCGGACGTAGCGCCCGTAGCGCAGCTTCCAGTGCATTAGGCGTATGCGCAAAATCGATAACAACACGCGGTAGGCCCGGCGCACTGAACAACTCCATTCGACCCGGTACTGTGGCGACTTGCGAGAGACGTAACGCGGCATCATTCAGCGAGAGACCGGTTGCGAGCAGAGCGCCAAGCGCAGCGAGTAAATTTTCTGCATTGAAATCACCCAGCAGTCGAGACTCAAACTCGACTTCGCCAAAACTGGAATCGACCTTAAGAGCAATTCCGGTCGGCAAGGCACGCAATGCGCGCAAGGCCAGCCACTCTTCAGCAAGCGGTTTCACGTCCTGTTTCGATTGCCAACTGATGACACGCACTTCGTCGGCCAGCTTCTGCGCCAGCGCACGTCCGAAAGCATCGCCGGCATTCAGTACCGCACACTTCAATCCCGGAGTGAGGAACAGGCGACGCTTGGCATCGGCATAGGCATCCAGACTACCGTGGTAGTCCAGATGATCGCGACTTAGCTGCGTCAGAACAGCCGTATGAAAACGGATGCCTTCACTGCGATACTGATGCAAGGCATGCGACGAAACTTCCATCGCCAGATGCTTAACACCCCTGTCTCTTAACGCGGCTAACTCTGACTGCAAACGCAATGCGTCCGGCGTAGTGTGCGTCGGCGCATCCAATGCCCCGTAAACGCCATAGCCCAGCGTACCAAGCAAGCCAGCCGGTGCTTCAGGTTCTGACAAAGCCTGGGAAATGAAATGGCTGACCGATGTCTTGCCGTCAGTACCGGTGATACCGATAACATGCATCTCGTCGGAAGGCTTTGCATAGAAACGATCCGCAATAACTCCAAGCCGCTGCGATAAATCTGGAACAGCAAATACCGGCACTGAAACATCCGGGAGAATTTTTTCTGTATTCCCGCAACCTTCGGGATCGTAAGCCACAGCCACAGCACCCTGCACAATCGCTTGCGCCATATACTCAAGCCCGTGTATCTGCAATCCATGACAAGCGAGAAACAGATCACCCTGCTGCACATTACGACTGTCCGAAGCCAGTCCTTGCACAACAATACCGGCCTGCACTGTATTTTTGGAAAACCCGGCCAGCAGCTCGCCAAGCAACACACCATTCGTTGTTGGGTGCGCCGCCATCATGCCGGGCCGTCCTGTTTTCGCAACTGCGTGCGCAGCAACGGCGTGTCATCCGGTGTCACGTTCAGAACCCGCAATGCACCCGCCATAACGCGCGAAAATACCGGGCCTGCCACCTGACCTCCAAAGTGCTTGCCGTTACGCGGTTCATTGATCATAACTACAGCCACCAGACTCGGATCACTGGCAGGTGCCATGCCGGCAAATACCGAGATATATTTATCCTGGGCGTAACCACCAGACACAGACTTGTGTACCGTCCCGGTCTTGCCTGCCACCCGGTAACCGGACACTGCAGCCATCGGCGCAGTTCCACCTTCCTTCACAACCGACTCCATCATGCTGCGTACACTGCGCGCCACTTCCGGCGAATAGACAACTTCACGTTCCGGCCTTGTATTACGCCGCAATAAACTCACTGGCACACGATAACCATCATTGGCAAACACGCTATACGCTTGCGCGAGTTGCATTGCCGTCACAGACAAGCCGTAACCGTAGGCCAGCGTTGCACGTTCAATATCGCGCCAACGGTGGTAGTTAGCCAGATGGCCATCTGCCTCACCGGGAAAACCGCTACCCGTCGACTGGCCGAAACCTGCTCCGGACAAATACCCCCAGAGTAATTCCGGCTCCAGAGACAACGCGATCTTGCTGGCTGCCACATTGCTGGACTTGCGTATTACTCCGGCCAGATCCAACACGCCATAATCGTGCATATCCTTGATGGTATACACACCGACCTGAAACTGGCCTGGCGAAGTGCTGATTCTGGTGTTGGCCTGATACTCGCCACTCTGCAAAGCCGCCGCAATGATAAATGGCTTCATGGTCGAGCCAGGTTCAAACACATCGGTTGCAGCACGATTGCGCATGCGACTCGGCTTTAGCCGTTTACGGTTGTTGGGATTAAATGAAGGCTGATTGGCCAGCGCCAACACTTCACCCGTGCGATTGTCGAGCACTACAATCGATCCTGATCGCGCATTGTGCTGACGCACAGCAGCTTTCAGTTCACGGTAGGCCAGATACTGAATACGCCGATCAATGCTTAGCGACAATGTCTTGCCTGGACGCGCAGAACGAATGTTCTCTACGTTCTCGATAATGTGCCGATGTCCATCCTTGATCACACGCTTGGCACCTGGCTCACCGGTCAGCCAATCGTCATAGGCAAGCTCCAGTCCTTCCTGACCGTGGTCATCGACATTGGTGAAACCAATCAGATGACTCGCCACCTCCCCCGCCGGGAAATATCGCCGGTACTCGCGTTGCAGGTAAATACCCCGAATTCCCAGATCCATAATTTGCTGTGCACGGTCCGGGGGAATACGCCGACGCAGGTAAACAAATTTCAGATCCTTGCGTTGCCCAATCAAACGCTGCAGCTTGTCCGCTCCCAATGCCAACAGTTCCGCCACTCTCGACATCTCGCCGGGTGAAGCAACCAGTTCCTGCGGATTAACCCATACCGACTGAACAGGCGTGCTGATCGCCAGCGGTTCACCGTTACGATCAACAATCATTCCTCGATGCGCCGGTACTTTCACCGTTCTCAAGTGGCGCGCATCACCCTGCTCCTGAAGGAATTCCTGATCTACCAACTGCAACTGGGCGCTACGCCCGGCGAGCACAGTAAAACCGCTCAGCATCAGCCCGATTAAGACGAAGCGGCGTGCCCGACTGATAGGTATCTTGCTGGTCATGGCTTCAGGATCATCACTTGTTCAGCCGCCGGAATTATCATCTTCAGATGTTCACGTGCAGCCTTTTCGATTTTTCCGTGCGTGGTGTAGGTGCTTTGTTCCAGTTGTAACTTCCCCCACTCGACATTCATTTCGTCACGGTTGCCTTCGAGCTGCTGAAGTTCGTTAAACAGCTTCCGGCTTTCATGCCGGGTCCAGATTGCACCCATGGCGCTGGAGATAACCGACACTAACAACAACGGAAACAGAATGGCTTTCACGCGACACGCTCCGCCACGCGCAGCACTGCACTTCGCGAACGCGGATTGGTATCGATTTCAGAAGCGTCGGCGCGAATCAGTTTCCCGACAGGCTTCAGCTTCGGCTCATAACCTTCCGGTATCACTGGCAGATCAGGAGGAAGTTGCGGCCCACGATACTGGTCACGGATAAAGCGTTTAACAATGCGATCCTCAAGTGAATGAAAACTGATAACCGCCAACCTGCCACCCGGCGCCAGCGCCTCGACTGACTGGGGCAAGGCATCTTCAAGGTCTTCCAGCTCGCGGTTAATGAAAATACGAATAGCCTGAAAACTGCGGGTGGCAGGATGCTTGTGGCGTTCGCGACTCGGTGCCGCTGTCGCGATCAACCTGGCCAGCTCCAACGTGCTGGTGATCGGTGACTCATCCCGGGTATTGACGACGGTACGCGCAATGCGTCGGGAAAATCGCTCTTCGCCATACTTCCACAACACATCGGCAATCTCTCGCTCTGATGCTTTCGCCAACCATTCCGCGGCATTGACACCAGCCTGCGGATTCATGCGCATGTCCAGCGGGCCTTCCTGCTGGAAGCTGAAACCACGACCTGCATCATCAAGCTGTGGCGATGACACACCAAGATCAAACATGATTCCATCCACTTGTCCTTGCCAGCCCAGGGCAGATACTTCAGTTGCCAGGTTGCCAAAACTTCCCTCACGCATCAGTAGACGGTGATCCCCGGCGAACCGCCTGGCCGCGTGCGCCAGTGCGTCGGGATCCTTGTCGAAAGCGAGCAGCCTGCCTTCGGATCCCAGCTTTTCCAGTAGTGCCGCTGCATGCCCGCCTCGCCCAAAGGTTCCGTCGATGTAAATACCATCCGGTTTCACCCGGAGCGATTCCAGTACCCGTGCCAACAGTACCGGTTGATGTTCATTGCTCATCGCGCAGCTAGAGCGTCAGCGTTTCGAGGGGCGACGGCGTATCACCGTCATCACTTCCCCTCCAGTTATTGCCCATCGCTATCCACGTTTCTTCGTCCCAGATCTCGAATTTTTTACCCACGCCAACCAACGCAACCGTCTTTTCCAGCGAGGCGAATTCACGCAAGCGTGGCGTCAGCAAAATACGGCCGTTACCATCCATCTCGACATCGGTGGCATAACCGGTCAACATGCGTTGCATGTCGCGGGTGCGGCGGTCCAGATTAGGAGTATTTGTGAGACGGTATTCGATCTGTTCCCACTCAGGCAGGGGGTAAAGAAGCAAACAACCGTCCTTGTGGACGGTCACCATCAGGCGACCCTCGTAGCGCTCGCTGATTTCGCCGCGGTAGCGCGTTGGCAAGGCCAACCGCCCCTTGGCGTCGAGCTTTACTGTGCTACCACCGTGAAACATCAAATTTCCCTTTGGGCCCGTTTTTCCCACAAAAACCCACTAATCCCCACCTCTTGCCACTATAGGTAGCAAATCACTGTTTTGTCAAGGCAAGAAAGGAAAAATCCTGCTTTACGGACAATCACTTAGCGAAGATAGGCAGGGGGGACGGAATAACCATCGAAGTGAAAAATCAGGTTTAAATTAGAAATCAGATGGTTGGTGCAGCTTGCTGTGGAAATGCTTCAACTTCTGGCAAAAATTAATGAAATTCGCATAAAATAATTTATGCCTGGCGCGGTTTTTATTATGAGGCTCTGGCAAAAATGCACTAAATAAAAAAAGCCGGCAAAAGCCGGCTTCTTTTATTAGAAGTTCATACAGCGCTAGAACGGAATATCATCATCAAAATCTCCTGCAGCCGCAGGTGCTGCTGCCGGGGCAGACTGTGGTGCAGATGCCGAAGAACCACCAAAATCAGCACTCCCTCCACCGCCACCTCGCCCGCCAAGCATTTGCATTTCATTGGCGACAATCTCGGTGGTGTAACGGTCGTTGCCGTTTTTATCCTGCCACTTGCGTGTCTGCAGCTTGCCCTCAATATAGACTTGCGAACCCTTCTTCAGGTATTCACCGGCAATCTCGGCTAAACGCCGGAAGAACACGACCCGATGCCACTCGGTTTTTTCCTTGCTCTCACCGCTTTGTTTATCCTTCCAGCTTTCGCTGGTGGCCAGCGTAACGTTCGCCACCGCATTGCCGTTGGGCATATATTTCACTTCCGGGTCTGCACCCAGGTTACCGACCAGAATGACCTTGTTTACGCCTCGTGCCATGTTCTACTCCTCTGCGGAAAACACATTCCCTGTGCTTTCTCTTGAATGTTTTTGTGTGCCGGATACTGCAACCAGCGGTCATAATAACGGCTGTTTGCGCCACTGCCCACCCCGGATTATTTTTCACGCTACCGTCATCCCCGCGAAGGCCGGGATCCAGAAAAACCTACAACATAGGTTCCGGCTTTCGCCGGAATGACAAGCCAATCAGGGCTGCCTTAACTCTTTGATTTTCGGTCAATCCGCCGAAATTGCTGTGCTCAGCGCAACGTCGTCAAGCAACTGCGTATCGACTTTCAGATACGCGACCTCATCCTCCGCAATCACCACCACCTCGGCGACACCCGGCACGCCGGAAAGCCGCTTTGCCAATTGCTGCGCCGCAGAGGAGTCCAGCGCACCGATTCTCAGCAGGCGCGTGTTCAGATAACGTGGCGCTTTCATGCCTGCCGCCAACGCCAACCACACCAGAGCAGCGACCGCGCAGAACAAAAACACCGAAGACAAACCAAAGCGCCCGTGCAACCAACCACCGCCTGCACCGCCGACGAAGGCACCAAAAAACTGGGCACTGGAATAAAAACCCATGGCAGTTCCTTTGCTTTCTGCCGGGGCCATCTTGGCAATCAGCGATGGCAACAGCGCCTCCAGCAGATTGAAGGCCGAGTAGAATACGAATAACCCAATGCCTATCGTCACCACCTGATTGTGAAATCCGAATAACAGTAATTCAGCCAGCCCCACCACCAGTACAGATCCAACAAAAACCGGTTTAATACGACGGTGTTTTTCAGCCTGGATGATAAACGGTATCGCCATCGGTAATGACAACAGCAAAACCGGGAGATACACCTTCCAGTGCTGTGCCGCATCGAGTCCGGCGATATCGCGCAATGCCAGCGGCAAGACCACAAAGCTGGCAGTGAGTATCAGGTGCAGAGAGAAGATACCGGCATCCAGCCGGAGTAATTGAGGGTTGCGTAACACGCTGGCAAATTGCGCCGGCACGGCCTCGGCATCGCGCCGCACCCGTGAATGCACCGGCGTAGGAACCAGCACGATGACGACCGCGATACCGCCAAGTGCCAGCAGTGCCGTCAGCCAGAAAATCCCCGGGACGCCAATCCAGCTGTTCAGCACCGGCCCCAATACCATAGCGACGGCAAATGAAGCCCCGATGCTCATACCGATTATGGCCATGGCCTTGACCCGGTGTTCTTCGCGAACCAGATCCGCGGTGAGCGCCATGATGGCAGCAGCAATTGCACCGGCACCCTGCATCGCGCGGCCCGCGATCACGGCCCAGATACTGTCGGCATTGGCTGCCATGACGCTGCCTAACGCAAAAACCAGCAAACCGAATACGATCACTGGCTTACGACCAATTCTGTCCGACACCAGCCCGAAAGGGATTTGCAGGAATGCCTGGGTCAGACCATAGATACCAATCGCCAGCCCGGCCAACGCCGGTGTAGCACCTTCCAGTTGCTCGGAATACAGAGCAAATACCGGCAGGATCATGAATAGTCCCAACATCCGCAAGGCGTATATGCCCGCCATAGATGCCGCAGTACGCGTCTCCGCTCGGGTCATGCTCTGGTCGGCGGATGCCAGCTTGTTCACGAAACAGATTTCCCTTTGGTCAGCCATCGACAAACGCCGTATAGTATCAGGTTGCCCAATTTGTCGGAAACAACATGGATACAATTCGCCTGCGCGGTGCGCGCACGCACAATCTGCAAAACGTCGATCTCGATCTGCCGCGCGACCGGCTGATCGTGATTACCGGCCTGTCCGGCTCCGGCAAGTCCTCGCTGGCCTTCGATACCATCTATGCGGAAGGGCAGCGCCGCTATGTGGAATCCCTGTCCGCCTATGCGCGCCAGTTCCTGTCGATGATGGAAAAACCTGACATCGACCATATTGAGGGGCTGTCACCGGCTATCTCGATTGAACAGAAGTCCACCTCGCATAATCCCCGCTCGACGGTCGGCACGATTACTGAGATCCACGACTACCTGCGCTTGCTGTTCGCACGTGTCGGCACACCGCGCTGCCCTGACCATGCCATTACACTGGAAGCGCAGACTGTCAGCCAGATGGTCGATCTGGTGCTGGAACAAACCGAAGGCACACGCTGGATGCTGCTGGCACCCGTCATCCAGAATCGAAAAGGCGAACATCTGGCGATACTGGAAGAACTGCGTGCGCACGGTTTTATTCGTGCGCGCATCGATGGTGAAATCGTGGAACTGGACGAGCCACCACAACTCGATTTACGCCGCAAACATAACATCGATGTGGTGGTCGACCGCTTCAAAATCCGCGACGACCTGAAGCTACGGTTGGCAGAATCCTTCGAAACCGCACTGCGCCTCGCGGACGGACTGGCGCGCGTGGTGAGCATGGACGATGAAACAGAGATTACATTCTCCGCCAAGTTTGCCTGCCCCCAATGTGGCTACTCGCTGACTGAGCTGGAACCGCGCCTGTTCTCCTTCAACAATCCGGTCGGTGCCTGCCCGACCTGTGACGGTCTCGGCATGCAACAGTCCTTTGATCCAAAGCGGGTGGTTGCCAACCCGCACCTGAGTCTCGCCGGCGGTGCCGTACGCGGTTGGGACCGTCGCAATGCCTATTATTTTCAACTCATCAGCTCACTGGCGGACCACTACAGCTTCGATATTGAAACGCCATTTGATGAACTGGAGGAAGACACTCAGCAGGTTATTCTTTACGGCAGCGGCAAGGAACAAATCGAATTCCGCTACATCAACGAACGCAACGGCATCAAGGTCAAGCGGCATCCTTTCGAAGGCATTCTGCGCAATATGGAACGGCGCTACCGTGAAACCGAATCAAACGTGGTACGTGATGAACTTGCGCGTTACCTCAGCACGCACCCTTGCCCGGACTGCGAAGGCATGCGGCTCAACCGGGCGGCACGCCATGTGTTTATCAACGAATGTACGCTGCCACAGATTGCCGCCCTGCCCATCGGGGAAGCCAGCGAATTTTTCTCAGCTCTCGAACTGCCTGGTCGGCGTGGCACTATTGCAGAGAAAATCGTCAAGGAAATTCTCGAGCGACTGAATTTCCTGGTTAACGTAGGCCTGAATTATTTATCGCTGGAACGCAGCGCCGACACGTTGTCCGGTGGCGAAGCACAGCGTATCCGACTGGCCAGTCAAATAGGTGCTGGCCTGGTAGGTGTTATGTACATTCTTGACGAACCGTCTATTGGTTTGCATCAGCGTGACAACCAGCGCCTGCTCAGTACGCTGACCTTCCTTCGTGATCTGGGCAACACCGTGATTGTAGTCGAGCACGACGAAGATGCCATCCGCTCTGCCGACCACCTTGTCGACATGGGGCCGGGTGCCGGTATCCACGGTGGCAAAGTTGTTGCGCAAGGCACACCGGATGAAGTCATCAACAACCCCGCCTCTTTGACCGGGCAATACCTGAGCGGAAGACGGCGCATCAGTGGCCCGGAGCAGCGCACGCCTAATAACCCGCAACAACAACTTCGCATTCTTAGAGCAAGCGGCAACAATCTTAAAGATGTGAACCTGAATATTCCGGTCGGCCTGATGACCTGCATCACCGGCGTATCCGGCTCTGGCAAATCAACCCTGATCAATGACACGCTGTACCGGCTGGCGGCGGCCGAGCTCAATGGTGCCAGCACCGAAGCCGCACCTTGCGAATCTGTTGAAGGTCTGGAACTGTTCGACAAGGTTGTGGACATAGATCAAAGCCCTATTGGCCGGACACCACGCTCTAACCCGGCAACTTATACCGGCCTGTTCACACCGATCCGAGAGCTGTTTGCCGGCACCCAGGAATCTCGCTCGCGAGGTTACAAGCCAGGACGTTTCAGCTTCAATGTGAAAGGCGGACGTTGTGAAGCTTGTCGCGGTGACGGCGTTATAAAAGTGGAAATGCATTTCCTGCCGGACATCTATGTACCCTGCGATGTGTGCAAGAGTCAGCGTTACAACCGAGAAACACTGGACATCCGCTACAAGGGCCGCAACATCCACGAAGTGCTGGACATGACGGTTGAAGATGCAGCGAAATTTTTCAGCGCCGTGCCTGTTATATCGCGCAAACTGAACACGCTGCTGGATGTGGGGCTGTCCTACATTCGTCTCGGGCAAAATGCCACAACACTGTCCGGTGGTGAAGCACAGCGGGTAAAGCTGTCGCGCGAACTATCCAAGCGTGATACCGGTCAGACCCTGTATATTCTTGATGAACCGACGACCGGCCTGCATTTCCACGACATCGAACAACTGTTGCGAGTCCTGCACAGACTTCGCGACCACGGCAACACGGTGGTGATCATCGAACACAATCTGGACGTCATCAAAACTGCTGACTGGGTTATCGATCTCGGCCCCGAGGGCGGTAATGGTGGCGGTGAAATCATCGTTAGCGGTACCCCGGAACAGATTGCGGCCAGTGAAACTTCGCACACCGGACACTTTCTGCGGCCGATACTGGAACGCGAACGAAACACTTCCGATACCGATGCTGCCTGAGGCATGAGGGAAATATGCGTTATTACCTGACCACCGTTTGTCTGCTCTGGTCTTTTCTCGTGAACGCTGGTGAAGTGCAGCGAAAGTTTATTCCGCAAACCGGCATACAACAATTACAGGTAGAGCGTCCCGGCTTCAGCCTCAAACTGCTGCCGCTGCTGCCTGACTACGTGGCTGCGGTATTCACTGCACGCGGCTTACCCAGGGATATTGTCGAGGCAACTCGTGACTATTGCATGTTCGGTACTATCCTGAAAAATACCAGCCAGGAGCCACTGCACTACCGGCTGACTGACTGGCGTTATGTCACGCCGGACGGAAAGACGCACCACCTTAAAACCAAATCGCAATGGCTGGAAGAATGGAAAGACCGCAGCCTCGCATTCCGATGGATTCTGCTGCATGAAGAGCAAACGTATCAGCCCGGCGACTGGGGGCAGGGCTTTACAAGCCTGCCGTTACCGGCCGGCAGCCGCTTTGATCTGTACTACTCCTGGACACAGGGAGATAAAACGCATGAAGAAAAAATCAGTGACGTTCGCTGCGCACCTGCCGAGGCACCAAATGAGTAAGTCGCTGTCCATTATCGCGCTGATATTGATCTGGCTTGCACCCACCACATCATATGCTGAACTGGGACACGGCTTATCGCGATTACCAACGCCGGTTATAGCACCCGACTTTTCGCTGAAAGATATGGACGACAAACCGTACACTCTGTCATCACTGCGCGGCAAAGTCGTGATGGTTAACTTCTGGGCAACCTGGTGCCCTCCCTGCCGGGAAGAAATCCCATCGATGGAAGCAGTCTATCAGGCACTCCGCGAGAAGGGCTTCATTGTGCTGGCGATCAACCAGTGGGAGACGCCGGATCATGTATTCTCTTTCATGGGACAGCTTGAAGTTTACCCAACCTTCCCCATTCTGTTTGATAGTGACAGTAGTGTTTCAGACGCGTTCGGCGTGAAGGGGCTACCGACCACCGTTCTTATCGACAAGCACGGGCGCGTGGTCTACCGCGCTGTCGGTGGCCGCAATTTCAATCACACGGAAGTGCGCGCCCTCATTCAGCAACTTCTGGATGCGCCACACTGACCAGTGTTTTCAGCCTGGCTCGGGGTGATCTCTACCGGCCCATCTGAGTGTCGAAAGCAGGCAAAAAAGGGCCAACCTCCCTTAAAGTTACGCAACACATAGCCGTTAGTGACTTGCGTAACCCCACAAAAAGGAAGTGACCAATGACAATCAAGGATTTTGCACTCAAACCAATTGCAGCTTTGCTCGTGGCCGCCAGTAGCGCCGCACTGATTGTTGCCTGTGGTGGTTCCAGTTCGGGAGCCAGTGGCGGCTCATCTTATAACGGACCAGGTTCTCGCTGGAATGTTTCTCTCGCAACGGACAACAGCTTTACCATTACCAGAAGCGATACAGCCAGTTCTCCGGTAGTCCTGACAATCACAGGAAGCTATACGGATCTGCCGGCCGGCTTTGTCAAGCTGACTGTTGGCGGCGTAGTCGCAGACTCTGCGGTTACAGATGCACCCTCGGTCGGTGATGCAGCCTACGCACTGAATGTGCCTGGATATGTGTTCTTCCTCAAGCCAATCGACCCGACCAGTGATCAGGTCATTCCCATGGTCGCCAGTGGCAATTGTCCATCCAGTAACATGCTTGGAAACTGGGTGAATGTGAATCTAGAGGCTGGCGCTAGCGCCGCTGATCCCACCACCAGCATATATGGCACCTTCGGTTTCGACGTGGCAACCGGTGCGCCGTCGTTACCTTCTACTTACTCCCTCACCCAAAGCTCACTGGGGGCAGACAATTTATCCGGTGGAACCTGTACCGATGGTATTTTGATTTTAAACGGTGGTCTGGGAACCCCTGAAACGGAGGCTTACCTGACAACCAATGGTGGCGCCATCGTCAGAACAGGTATCGATACGCCCAACGACGAAACTGATGACACCTATATCTTTGCATTAGCACAAGAGACCATCGCTGATGTCGCCAACCTGGCGGATGAGTATGCCGGCCTGCTGTTCGATGCGGCTCAGCCTGGCGGCAGCCAGATTTCACCGGTCAGTGTTAGCTGTGATGTCGCCGGTGCCTGCACAGGTACGATTGTGAGCGACATCGATGCCAACACGCTGTCCATCAACACGGTTTCCATCAATCTGGTGACCGTGGACAACCCCGAGGCGGGGTTTATCACGGGTACTATCGAAGTTCCCTCCGGTGGAGGAACCGTTTCGGGCAACCTGACCTGTATGGCCAATATCAACGCACAGGGGAGTGGCAAGAATATTCTCAGCTGCGCTGGTCAGTCGCCGGATGACAATACCCAGCTATTCAATGTCCTCCTCATTTCAAAATAGGTTACAAGAATGAGGTGACACAAGCCCGGCCCTGGTGCCGGGCTTTTTTTTGGAGCGAAACCTATCGCTCCGATCTGTCGTATCCTGCTCAGTTCGAGGCAAGTGTTATTGTGTCACCTGTACGGATCCCGGCGCGGATCGATGCGTCAGCCTTGTTCATGGCAATTTCAACAAGCCCATTCGAATTCCGGTACCAGAAAAGCCCGCCAGATCCAGCTTCGGCGAAGGTTCGACTGTAACTGCACCGATTCCCTGCAACTTCGAGTGCAGCGGTATCCGGTAAGGCAGCCGCAGCGAGTCCCGTTATGGCATTCCCGAAACTGTCGAGATAGAGCACTTCGCCCAACTCATCCGGCCAGTCAGGCATGACCAGTTTGCCCGCATCGATGATTTCAAGCCCGTCAGTGTTACCCATCGCCAATCCGGCTGCGATTGGCGCAAACAGGTCACGCCCGTGGAAGCTGTCAGACAACGCCTCGGGACGCCAGAGAATTTCATTTGCCTCAACTTCATGAGCACGACGAATCAGCAGACTGAACAAACCGTTATCCGGCCCGACAAACCAGCGGCCATCGATTTGCAGGGCGAGTGGCCTGCGCTCAGTGCCGACACCCGGGTCGACCACACACAGGCATACCGTACCCGCAGCAAGATACTGCGTATAGGCCGGCAACAGGTAAGCGGCGGCCTGCACGTTACACGCGGGAAGATCCGGAAACAGATCGAGCACATCAACACCGGGTGCCTGCGAATACAGAACAGCCCGCATCTGGCCGATGTACGGCCCGGAGACACCGAAGTCGGTAAGAATTGCGATCATGGTCACCCCAGCCTACCCGGCACATAGCCTGGTCTCAACACGTTTATATCCACGCACAAAAAAGCCGGGCGTCGCCCGGCTTTTCTTATGTATTGACCAACACCTACTCGTCTACGGCTTCAAACTCGCCAGCATCCACTTCCGGACGATCGACCAGCTCCACCAACGCCATTGGCGCTTTGTCACCAGTGCGGTAACCCATCTTGAGGATACGCAGATAACCACCGGGGCGATCCTTGTAGCGCGGGCCGAGCACATTGAACAGCTTGGTCACAACGTCACGGTCACGCAGACGGGCAAATGCAAGACGACGCTTGTGTACGCTGTCGGTCTTGGCCATGGTGATCAGCGGCTCGGCAACACGTCGCAGCTCCTTGGCTTTCGGCAAGGTAGTCTTGATCACTTCGTGATTCAACAGTGATGCAGCCATATTGCTGAACATCGCTTTGCGATGACTGCTGTTCCGATTCAGTTTTCGTCCGCTTTGACGGTGACGCATTGTTCTATTCCTACTTTAAAATTCTTACAGGGCGGAAATGGGTTGTTTCTCGCTTTCCTTGAGTCCTGCCGGCGGCCAGTTTTCCAGGCGCATGCCCAGTGACAGTCCACGCGATGCCAGAACATCCTTGATTTCGGTCAGCGACTTTTTGCCAAGGTTCGGCGTCTTCAGCAACTCAACTTCGGTACGTTGAATCAGGTCGCCGATGAAATAAATGCTCTCTGCTTTGAGGCAGTTGGCCGAACGTACAGTCAGTTCGAGATCATCAACCGGGCGCAGCAAAATTGGATCGACATCCGCTTCCGGCGCTTCCTGAGCAACTTCTTCCTTACCTTGCAAGTCAACAAATACAGACAGTTGATCCTGTAAAATAGTCGCTGCTCGACGGATGGACTCTTCGGGATCAATGGTACCATTGGTCTCGATATCAATAATCAGTTTGTCCAGATCCGTACGCTGTTCAACACGCGCTGAATCTACTGTATAGGACACACGGTGAACCGGTGTGAAACTGGCATCCAGACGAAGTGAACCAACAACAGTGCTGCCTTCCTCTTCCTGATCTGCGCGCGCCTTGGCCGGCACATAACCGCGCCCCATTTCCACGTTCAGCGTCATGTTCAGCTCGCCTTCCTTGGTCAGGTTAGCGATGACGTAGTCAGGATTTACCACTTCCACATCGTGGTCGAGGGTAATGTCGCCTGCGGTAACAACACCAGGGCCTTTCTTGCTCAGCCTTAGTGCGGCGTGTTCACGGTTGTGCATCTGCAATGCGACACCCTTCAGGTTGAGCATGATTTCCATCACGTCTTCCTGCACGCCTTCAATTGAAGAGTATGAGTGCAGCACACCGTCTATTTCGACGCTGGTCACGGCACAACCCGGCATGGATGACAGCAGAATACGACGCAACGCATTGCCCAGCGTGTGGCCAAAACCGCGTTCAAGCGGTTCCAGAACGACCCTCGCGGTACGTTCATTAACTGATTGCACGTCTACAATACGTGGCTTCAGGAACTCGGTAACCTTGCCCTGCATGGATAGCCCTCTTAAGCTGTTGCTTTACTTGGAGTACAACTCGACAACAAGATGTTCGTTGATTTCGGCCGGCAGATCCGAACGTTCAGGAAGCGCCTTGAATACGCCTTCCATCTTTTTCGCATCAACTTCGATCCAGTCAACAAACCCGCGCTGCTCGGCAACTTCCAGTGCAGACTGCACACGGAGCTGCTTGCGTGATTTTTCTGCGATCGCCAGGTTGTCGTTAGCCTTGACCTGGAAAGATGGAATGGTGACACGGTGACCATTCACGGTAATTGCATTGTGGCGAACCAGCTGGCGCGCTTCGGTACGGGAAGCCGCAAAGCCCATGCGATAAACCACATTGTCCAGACGACCTTCCAGCAGCTGCAACAGGTTCTCACCCGTAGAGCCTTTCTTGCCGGCGGCGGCCTTGTAATAGTTACGGAACTGACGTTCCAGCACACCGTAGATGCGACGCATCTTCTGCTTCTCGCGCAACTGGGTCGCATAGTCGGACAGACGCGTGCGGCGCTGTCCGTGCTGACCTGGCGGGAACGGGCGGGTTTCAACCGCACATTTCGAGGTGTAACATTTTTCGCCTTTCAGAAATAACTTGGTGCCTTCACGACGGCACTGGCGACATTTTGGTCCTGTGTACTTTGCCATTTGCTCTCCTCCGCCTTACACGCGTCGTTTCTTCGGCGGACGACAACCGTTATGCGGAATAGGGGTCACATCAGTAATATTTGTGATCTTGAAACCAGCATTGTTCAGGGCACGAACAGCAGACTCACGTCCCGGCCCAGGACCTTTGACTTCAACTTCGAGATTCTTGACGCCAAATTCCTTGACCATCTCGCCGACGCGATCCGCAGCAACCTGTGCAGCGAACGGTGTACTCTTGCGTGAACCACGGAAACCGGAACCACCAGAGGTTGCCCATGCCAGCGCGTTGCCCTGGCGGTCGGTGATGGTCACGATCGTGTTGTTGAACGACGCGTGAATGTGGGCAATACCATCTACCACATTCTTCTTGACCTTTTTCCGCGTACGAGTCGGTGTTTTTGCCATGCTCTAAATACCTGTTACGAAATCTTTATCGACGAATCGGACGACGCGGACCCTTACGGGTGCGTGCGTTAGTCTGGGTGCGCTGACCGCGCATCGGCAGACCGCGACGGTGGCGTATGCCACGATAGCAACCAAGATCCATCAATCGCTTGATGTTCATGGACACAGTACGGCGCAGATCGCCTTCCACTGTGTACTTCGCGACTTCGCCACGAATACTCTCGACCTCAGGCTCGGACAGATCCTTGATCTTGGTCTGCGGACTGACGCCAGTGGCTTCACAAATTTTCTTCGCCGTGGTGCGGCCGATTCCATAAATGGAAGTCAGCGCAATAACCGCGTGTTTCTGTGGTGGTACGTTAATCCCGGCTATACGAGCCATGAATCTTATCTCCTCAACGGGACCAAGTAGTCTGCGTGTCGTGAAACGCGCAAGAGTACCGGGTTTTACCCCTTATTTCAATCCAAAACCAAACAATTATCGACGTTTAACGCCTGTTTCAGCCCTGACGCTGTTTGTGGCGGCCATCCTTGCAGATAACCCGTACCACGCCCTTGCGGCGGACAATTTTACAGTTGCGACAAATACGCTTTACCGAAGCACGAACTTTCATGTTTCACCTGTTCCAATCAATGCTAGCGCAACAGCCCGGAACGACCCTGGCCCTTGAGATTAGCTTTTTTCATCAGACTCTCGTACTGGTGAGACACCATGTGAGACTGAACCTGGGCCATAAAGTCCATGACCACGACTACAATAATCAGCAGGGACGTACCGCCAAAATAGAAGGGTACGTTCCAGTACAAAATCAAAAATTCCGGCAGCAGGCAGACCGACGTAATATAAGCTGCGCCCGCCGTTGTCAGACGCGTCATTACACCATCGATGTATCTTGCCGTCTGCTCACCTGGACGAATACCGGGGATAAAAGCACCCGATTTCTTCAGGTTATCGGCAGTTTCCTTCGAGTTGAAGACAATCGCCGTATAGAAAAAGCAGAAGAAAATAATGGCCAATGCATAGAACAAAATATACAACGGCTGCCCCGGCGAAAGCATCGAGGAAATATCCTTCAACCAGCCGAAACCTTCGTTACTGCCGAACCACTGCCCGGCAGTCGCCGGAAACAGAATAATACTCGACGCAAAGATCGGTGGTATAACGCCTGCCATATTCAACTTCAGCGGCAAGTGCGTGCTCTGCGCTGCATACATCTTGCGACCCTGCTGCCGCTTCGCATAATTTACTGTGATGCGACGCTGTCCGCGTTCAATGAATACCACAAACGCGGTTACTGCAATTGCCACTGCGAACAGGAACAAAATACTCAGCGTATTCATCTCGCCGGTGCGCACAAGTTCCAGCGTGCCGCCAATCGCAGAAGGCAAGCCCGCGACAATACCCGAGAAAATGATAATCGAGATACCGTTACCAATACCGCGCTCGGTCACCTGCTCGCCCAGCCACATCAGGAACAAGGTACCTGTCACCAGACAAGCCACTGATGAAATTACAAACGGCAAGCCCTGAAGAATAACCAGCGACTGCCCACCGACCACCTGTCCCTGCAAAGCCGACGAAATACCGATTGCCTGGAACGTGGCCAACACAACGGTACCATAACGCGTGTACTGCGTAATCTTGCGTCGGCCCGGTTCGCCTTCCTTTTTCAACTGCTCCAGTGAAGGCACAGTAAAAGACAACAACTGCATAATGATCGATGCCGAAATGTACGGCATGATACCCAACGCGAACAGAGACAGTCGCTCCAGTGCGCCACCCGAGAACATGTTGAACATGTCGAGAATGGTGCCTTTCTGCTGTTCGGCCAAAATCTCAAGTACAACCGGATCTATACCTGGCAGAGGAATAAACGTGCCAATACGAAAAACCAGGATGGCACCCAGCACGAAGAAGATACGCTGACGCAGCTCCTTCAGTTTGCCTATGTCACCGAGTCCTCCGGTAAGTCCCGCTGCACCAGCGCCTGCCACCCGAATTAATCCTCTACCTTGCCGCCGGCGGCTTCGATCGCCGCACGCGCACCCTTGGTGACGCGCAGGCCTTTAACCGTAACGGCCGTATTGATTTCACCGGATAACATGATCTTGGCAAACAGCGTGCTCTGCCTGAGAATCCCGGCTGCTTTCAGTGAATCGAGATCAACCGCGCCATCTTCAACACCCGCCAATTCGTGCAAACGCACTTCTTCGGTAACCAGTGACTTGCGCGATGTAAAGCCGACTTTCGGCAAACGACGCTGCAAAGGCATCTGTCCGCCTTCAAAACCAATCTTGTGGAAACCACCGGATCGCGACTTCTGGCCCTTGTGCCCACGGCCGGCAGTTTTACCCGAACCACAGCCGATGCCACGACCCACGCGCTTGCCGTATGGCCGGCTGCCCGGTGCAGATTTCAGTGTATTCAAGCGCATATC
>UOFN01000051.1_pt1 | contig 82834 bp, 75 predicted proteins | sample 1990111 | NCBI WGS metagenome assembly UOFN01 (sample SAMEA4728526, study PRJEB27164) | hydrothermal vent metagenome | biome: marine basaltic hydrothermal vent biome; feature: marine hydrothermal vent; material: mineral | place: Pacific Ocean | collected 2011-06-14/2011-07-23 | depth 1741 m | reverse complement strand
AAGATATTCTTATTTAAGAGTTGCCGTTATATTACATGTGTTATGAATCAGTCCGAAAAGCGCAAATGAGCTTTCCGCGAAGGGACGGTTGGTGATGGAATCTCAGGCGAGAAAGAGGACTGTTTCGGTCGATAATCTTCTATCATTTCCCGTGAACGCCTGATACGGCTTGAGCGTCTTGGGTTATTTGCCCCTGTCTTCCGGGTGCGGACACCTAAAAAGGATACGCCGCCACTTCATATTCCAGTGCGCAAGGGTAATAACTGGTTCACCAAGCAATGGGCATGGGATACAACAGGTATCCCACTTACCCACAAGGTACCCGATGCCAAGGATCGAACACAGGAAGGTTATTACTCCGTTTTTCAGATTGATTGTCTTCATGTCATTCTACAAGCAATGACACTTCAGGTTCAGTTGGATTCTTACCTGGAGAATTACGAACAGAAAGATATCGATTGGCAGAAAAGTGTCAACGGATTTGATTGGGATTGGCGTAAAGAGGTCAAGGTCTGGAACCCGCAAACCACGGAGCGGGTGTTTGAACTGACACGTGAAAAACTGCATCACGCCTATGATGGACTTGCGGTTGCACAAGCGCACTGCGATCCTCTTGAGCGATGGTACCAACTGACACAGTTCGTTGCTGTTGGTGAGCGGAAAAAACTGAAAAGTGATGCATTACGGGCAGAAACGCTGCGCGCCGGTGCCCATATGCTGCGTCTGCTCTATAAAGATTTGTATGGAGAGGATTTACCGCACCCTAACGAAGTTACCGGGGAGATCATTACCGATATTCCGGAATTATCCATCCGGCGGGATCCCCGTCGCTATCTTGAGTTCGTCGCCAACCGTTTCGGAGTTAATCCCCAGCCGAAGCTATCACTCATCGTGGAAGGTCAGAGCGAAGAGATTGCGGTGCAGAATATCTTTGAAAAATATTTTGGCGCTCACCCAGGCACATATGGCATCGAGATCATTGTGCTTGGCAGTGTTGATGTGGCCACTGGTTCAAAAAAAGAAGACCGTTTCAGGGCGATTCTCCGGCTTGTAGATTATCTGCACCATCATCAGACAATCACATTTCTTATCCTCGACAACGAGAATTATGCGGGAAGGCTTAAGCAAGAGGCGCAGAAAGCCAAGTCCATCCATAACAACCAGCGTTATGTAACGCGGCCGGAATATATTCGCATTTGGAAAGATGCATTCGAGTTCGATAATTTCTCGTGCAGCGAGATTGCTGCTGCAATGAATGACTTGGCGTTGGGTTATGCAAGCTTCACCTCTGCTGAGGTGATTGCATGTAAAAAAGATCCTAACCCAGGATCCTGTCTGCAACGCCTTTATCAGCAAAAGGCTCAGTATGGCCTTCAGAAAATCAAATTGAGTGAGATTCTGATTGAACATATGATGTCACCGGATTCACGGCGCAGGATTGAGAATCGTCCTATCATCAAGGTACTGGAGCGTGTGGCCCGATTAGCGGCCCGAAATCCGCTGCCAACGATGCACGAAATAGGGGAAAAAAATCAGGCGTCGAAGTACTTGGGCAAGAAACGCACCTGATTAAACCCCTTCGGGAAGGTTTCTTCCTGAGTTTGTTCGACGGTCTTTGGGGTCTCATGCTTTACTAAACACGAATTGATCACTATAGTTACCATAATTAAAGAAATTGGTAATTATTATGACCAATAATAGCAAGCTAAAGCGCGCCGCTCCGGTTTTCCCCAACAACCGCAAGGCGCTGTCTCGGCTGGGTGAGAACATCAAGCTCGCCTGTAAACGCCGTGAATACACCCAGTCACTCATCGCCGAGCGCACCGGCCTGAGCCGTCTTACCGTTCGCAAAATTGAGCAGGGAGACCCAACGGTTTCGATTGGCCACTATGTGATGGTGCTCAGTGTGCTTGGGCTGGTAGAGGATTTCGCCCAGGTGGCGAGTGACGATGAACTGGGACGCAAGCTTCAGGATATCAAGTTGAAAGGTCCGAAACGTTGAGCAGGGTGCGATGAGCCGAGACATTTATGTATTTGCCGACTGGGAGGCATTTAACGAGCCGACACAGGTCGGCGTGCTGCGTGCTGACGTGGTGAAAGGCAAAGAGCATTTCAGCTTTGCCTATGACGACGCGTGGTTGCAGTCCGGGTTTGCCCGACAAATTGATCCTGAATTGCACCTCTATACGGGTCGCCAGTACAGCGAGGAATCGCAGAACTTTCGCACCTTTCTGGACTCGTGCCCGGATCGCTGGGGGCGTTTGCTGATGAAGCGGCGTGAGGCTGTTATCGCCCGGCAGGAAGATCGCAAGCCAAAGGGATTGAATGAATCAGACTACCTGCTGGGTGTGCACGATATGTATCGCATGGGCGCATTGCGATTCAAGCAGGATCTTGATGGAGCGTTTCTGGACAACAATGAATATTTGGCTGCACCGCCTATCACCTCACTGCGCGAGCTTGAGCATGCCGCATTTCAGGTGGAGACTGCCACAGACCTCGATGATCCAGATTATTTAAAATGGTTAAATATGCTGATCTCGCCCGGTTCCTCGCTTGGCGGTGCCAGGCCAAAGTCCTGTGTTATCGATGAGAAGGGCGCTCTATGGATTGCCAAGTTTCCGAGCCGAAATGATGACCATGATGTGGCGGCATGGGAGTATGTTACGTACCAACTGGCGCTTGATGCGGGAATCAACATGTCTGAGTGCCGGCTGGAGCGATTCAATAGTCTGCACCATACTTTTTTAACCCGACGTTTTGATCGTACACCGGAGAGCCGGGTGCATTTTACTTCGGCGATGACGCAGCTCGGTTACTACGATGGCGAATACGAGGCGAGTTACCTGGAGCTGGCGCAGTATTTAACCGACCACGGTTCTAACACCAAACAGGATTTGGCTGAGTTGTGGCGTCGCATTGTTTTTTATATCGCCGTCTCGAATAGCGACGATCATCTCAGAAATCACGGGTTTATCTATCGTGACGGCGGTTGGCTGCTGTCTCCGGCATATGACGTTAATCCGGTAAGCCCGGCGAATGGCTTGCACCTGAATATTAGTGACTCTGACAACAGTCTGAGCTATGACCTGGCCATGGAAGTGATCGATTTTTTCCGGCTTAGTGAAGCGCAAGCGATGCAAATCAAAAATGAGGTCCTGGCGAGTGTCGGTAACTGGGAGGCAGTTGCGAAGAAAGCCGGGTTGGATCGGGCTGAGCGGCAGCTTATGGCACCTGCTTTTAATGTGTAGAGAGTCAGGAATATGGTGCCGAGGAGAGGACTTGAACCTCCACGGGGTTGCCCCCACTAGCACCTGAAGCTAGCGTGTCTACCAATTTCACCACCTCGGCAATATTGAATCGGTGGGTCGCAAATATCGCGAGCCGCGGACTTTACCGCCCGATATCGGGGTTGTCAATGGCGGCTATAATGAGGGTGTCCTGCCTTCAGATTTTCCTTTACACGCCAAACTGGTTAGCATGCCGCCATGAAAAAACGACGTAGTAGCAAGAATAAGCCTTCCAGCGATCCGCACGCCGAGCGCGAAGCCTCCAAGTACAGCAGCCCGATTCCCAGCCGTGAGTTCATTATGTCCCGTCTTGAAGAGGCCGGGCGGTTGATGACGCGAGAGAAAATCGCCGAGTCCTTTGAGTTGTCCGGTGAGGAAGACCTTGAGGCTTTGCGGCGGCGGTTGCGTGCCATGGAGCGCGATGGCCAGGTGTTGTGTAATCGCAAAGGCGGTTACGGGCTGATTGATAAAATGGATATGGTGCGTGGACGCATCATTGCGCACCCGGATGGTTTCGGTTTTCTGGTGCCGGAAGAAAGTGGTGACGATCTGTTTTTATCGCCTCGGCAGATGCGCGGTGTGATGCATCGTGACCGCGTGGTGGCTCGGGTTACGGGGATCGATCGGCGCGGTCGTCGTGAAGGATCTATTGTCGAAGTGCTGGAGCGTTGCACGCACCGGGTGGTCGGTCGTATCTATTTTGAAAATGGCATCAGTCATGTGGTGCCCGATCACAAACGGTTGACGCTGGATATTCGCGTGCCACCGGATCAGGTTGGCGGATCGCGTAACGGTCAGTTTGTGACGGTGGAAATTATCGAACAACCGAGCAAGCGTTCCGGGCCGGTCGGGCGTGTGGTGGAAGTGATCGGTGATCATATGGCACCGGGCATGGAAATCGATGTCGCCATCCGTGCACACGAGTTGCCGCTGGAATGGCCGGACGCGGTTGAAGATGAAATTCAGAATCTCTCCAATACTGTGTCACCCGCAGCAAAGCGCGGTCGAGTCGATTTGCGCGATACACCGCTGGTAACAATAGATGGTGCAGATTCGCGCGACTTTGACGATGCGGTGTTCTGCAGCAAGACGACGAAAGGCTGGAAACTGCTGGTCGCTATTGCTGACGTCTCGCACTACGTTAAAAAAGGCACGGCGCTGGACAAGGAAGCCGAGTCACGAGGTAACTCGGTGTATTTCCCGGAACGCGTTATTCCTATGTTACCGGAAGTGCTTTCCAATGGTTTGTGCTCATTGAATCCTGATGTGGATCGCCTGTGCATGGTTTGTGAAATGACCATCGACGCCGAAGGCAAGGTAACCCGTTCGCGCTTTATGGAAGGACTCATGCGTTCGCATGCGCGCCTTACCTACAGTGAAGTGGCCGCGATGCTGGTGGATCGGGATCCAGACGTTCGTGCGAAATACAAACCTGTACTCAAACACCTCGAAGAGTTGTATCGCCTGTACAAGGTGTTCCGCAAGATTCGCGAAAAGCGCGGTGCTATCGATTTTGAAACGACCGAAACGCGCATTGTGTTTGGTGAAGATCGCAAGATTGAAAAGATCATACCGGTAGTGCGCAACGATGCGCACAAGATTATCGAGGAATGCATGATCACCGCCAACGTCACCACGGCGCGTTTCCTCAATCGGCACAAGTTGCCGACCCTGTATCGGGTCCACGAAGGGCCGCAGGCCAACAAGCTGGCGGATCTGCGAGAATTTCTTTCCGAACTGGGCTTGTCACTCGACGGGGGTGAAAAGCCACCCGCCGCAGAATTTTCCAAGCTGCTTAAGAAGATCTTAAAACGCCCGGATGCTCATTTAATTCAAACGGTTATGCTGCGTTCACTGTCTCAGGCACGCTACAGCCCGGAAAATGTCGGGCACTTCGGATTATCACAGGACGAGTACCTGCATTTCACTTCGCCGATCCGTCGCTACCCGGATTTACTGGTTCATCGCGCCATTCGTCACCATTTACGGGTCGAGGCGCGTTACAAGAAACAGGGCAAAAAACTTACCAAAGCCAGTAGCGCCGAATCGTTCGGTTACACCGAACCGGATATGGCGACAATTGGCGAGTATTGTTCTACCACGGAACGGCGTGCCGACGATGCGACGCGCGATGCCATTGACTGGCTGAAGTGTGAATACATGCTGGACAAGGTCGGCATGGAGTATGACGGCATTGTGACCAGCGTGACTTCGTTCGGTATTTTTGTCGAACTGAAAGAAATTTATGTGGAAGGACTGGTGCACATTACCGCCTTGCACAATGATTATTATCACTTCGACCCGGCCGGACATCGTTTGCGCGGTGAGCGTACCGGCAACAGCTACCGCCTCGGCGATGAGGTCAGGGTGAGGGTGGCGCGTGTTGACCTCGATGAGCGGAAAATGGATTTCGATCTGCCCGGCAAGCCTGAAGACGATGGGAAGCCGCGTAGCAAGAGCAAGTCGAAACGCAAGCGCAAGAGCAAAACGAAATCGAAATCAGACGGTAAGATGCAGGACGCCAAAAGCAAGTCAGATGACACGACAACTGAAAAGCGGAAACCAAAGCGTCGGCGCGGTGGCCGTAGATCAGGTAAACAGAACAGGAGCAAGAAAAATGAAACAGGTTCGTAACGGAATAATTGCAGTGCTGGCGTTGACACTGGCAGCTTGCGCAGCTGACGACCGCATTCGTCGTGCCAAGACCGGTGCTGCGATTGGTGCGATTGCCGGTGCCATCATTGGTCAGCAGGTTAGCGGTGGCAAGAAAGGTGCGCTGGCAGGTGCAGCAATTGGTGCAATTGCCGGCGGAGCAACGGGAAATTACATGGACGAACAGCAGCGTGCGTTCGAGTCTGAGCTTGCCGAGGAGCAGCGCCGCAGTGATATCGAGATTCATCGTCTGCAGGATGAGAGCCTTAAAATTGATGTTTCCAGCGAAGTCTCCTTCGATTTTAACAGTGCGAGCCTGAAACCCGGTTTTCTCCCCACGCTGGACAAGGTCTCCGGCATTCTGGGGCGCTACACCAGCACCATGGTTACGGTCGTCGGGCATACCGATAGTGTCGGTTCCGAATCTTACAATCAGGCGCTTTCCGAGAGACGGGCAAGAAGTGTGATGAATTACATGATGGATCGTGGCATTAATCCTGCTCGTTTATCGGCTGTTGGGCGAGGAGAGTCTCAGCCACGTACCTCCAATGCCACAGAGGCTGGACGACAGTTGAATCGACGGGTTGAGATATTGATTCGTCCTGTTGAGTCGAATAGTGCGAATAACCAGCCTGCACATGGCTATTCCAGCGGGGCTCCGCATGGTGGAGCGCCCAGTCAACCACCGCCCCATGACACTTACAATGAACCGGTCTCTGCGCCCAGCGGACAATCGGATCACTCGGTCGGGCATTAAGTCGAAACAGACAGCCGGCACATGAAGCGAACTGAACGCGTTTTTGGTCTGCATGCTGTACGCAGTTTGCTGGAGCGAAGTCCGGCGCGGATTTCTTTGCTGATGGCGCAGGAAACGCGTGATGATGCGCGTATGGACGAAGTGCTGGCGCTGGCCGACAAGGCTAACGTGCCGGTGCGACGCGTGTCCCGCCAGGAGCTGGACGAGCGCGTACCAGGTGTCAGCCATCAGGGAGTACTGGCGGAAACCGGTGGTGCGCCAGGTCTCGGCGAGCACGACCTGCCAGCTTTCATCGAATCGCTTGACCGTCCCCCGTTTCTGCTCATTCTCGACAGTGTGCAGGACCCGCACAATCTCGGCGCCTGTTTACGCAGCGCCGATGCGGCAGGTGTGGATGTGGTGATTATCCCGAAGGATAAGTCGGCACCACTGAATGCCACCGTGCGCAAAGTCGCCTGCGGTGCCGCAGAAACCATACCTGTTATACGGGTTACAAATTTGGCGCGCACATTGCGCACGCTTCGCGACGCAGGTGTGTGGATCTATGGTGCTGCCGGAGAGGCGGAGACCTCGCTCTACGACACCGACCTGAAAGGCCCGCTGGCGCTGGTGTTGGGTGGTGAAGGCAAAGGTCTGAGACGACTGACACGCGAGCACTGTGACGGTCTGTTGTCGATTCCGTTGGCCGGCTCGGTCAGTAGCCTCAATGTGTCGGTCGCGACGGGCATTTGTTTGTTCGAGGCTCAGCGCCAGCGTCACGTTTAACCATCAAGAGTAATTAAATCGTCATCCTGGCCCAGCAGCTTGCGGGTTTCCGGGGTCTCACGTAGAATGCCCTCGTTTTGCGCGCTAAGCGCATTCTCCTTGCCCTCTGCACAGGCGGATGGCTGATAATCCACAGGGAGCATTTATATGCGTCACTATGAAATTGTGTTTCTGGTTCACCCGGACCAGAGCGAGCAGGTCCCCGCGATGATCGAGCGTTATCGTTCAACCATCGAAACCGGCGGCGGCAAGATTCACCGTCTGGAAGACTGGGGTCGCCGTCAGCTTGCCTATCCTATTCAAAAACTGGCAAAAGCCCACTATGTACTGATGAACGTGGAGTGTGGCACCGAGGAATTGAAAGAGCTGGAAAGTGCTTTCCGTTTCAACGATGCCGTGTTGCGTAATCTTATTGTCGTACGCAAGGAAGCCGTCACTGATGCATCGCTGCTGGTCAAGCGCGCCGATGATCGTGAAGAACGGCCACGTCCGGTTGCAGACGCGCCGGCTACTGATGAGTCGGCTACTGATGAGTCGGTTACTGCCGAGTCAGACGAAGCGCCTGCTGTTGAGGCTGCACCGGAAGCGGATAGCGGTGATGCCGCAGAAGCGACCAGTAGCGCCGAATAAGCCGTTAACCACGTTACCCGTATTTAGAGGTCAAACCCATGTCCCGTTTTTTCCGTCGCCGCAAGTTCTGCCGCTTTACTGCAGATGGCGTAAAAGAAATTGATTACAAAGATCTGCAAACGTTGAAAAATTACGTTTCAGAAACTGGCAAGATCGTGCCGAGCCGTATTACCGGTACCAAGGCCAGGTACCAGCGTCAGCTGGCTACGGCCATCAAGCGCGCCCGTTTTCTGGCGTTGTTGCCATACTGCGATTCCCACAAGGGGTAATTGCATGAGGCCGGTGGCCGCCTGCGCAAGGGTGCGATAATGCGCGCACTTGGCAGGCTGGTTGTTTCCGGTCCGCACCAGGCGATACTGGTTGTAGTACTTGGTACTGCGCTGAGTTTTCTGCTACCGCCGCTGACGTCTGTGCTGGGTTTTATCGCGGCAGCAGCGCTGGGGCTGAATACCTTGCAGTCTGGTGTACGGTCGGGCGCGATAGTACTGTTTGCTTCGGCGGGCATCGTAGCGTTACTGGCCGGTCTGGCTAGTGGACAGCAGGGTTCGCTCGCAATCGTGGTGGTTTTGCTGGCGCTATGGGTGCCCTTGTGGCTGGCTAGCTCAGTATTGCGAGAAACACGTTCACTGGCTATGGCGCTACTGGTGCTGGCACTGATCGGGTTGTTTAGCTCGGTGTTGGCGTATGTGATAGCCGGTGATCCAGTGCAGTGGTGGCCTGACTATGTCAGGGTGCAACTTGATGCAGCTGTGACCGTGCAACCCGAGCTTCAGGCGCAGTTCGAGAGCATGTCCGATCTGGCCGAACAAGTTGCGCCGGTACTGGTGGGCTCGATTGTCGCAGGATTGATGTTTAACACTGTGTTGTTCCTGATGCTGGGTCGTTGGTGGCAGGCGGTGGTACTGGAAAAACCGGGCGTTGTGCGTGCAGAGTTTTACGCATTGCGTTTTAATCTCGGTTTGTCACTGGCCGGGGTGGTGATTTTTGCTCTGGCATCGCTGAATCTGGGCATGATCAGTGTGCTGGCTTTGCAGTGGTCGCTGGTAGTGATGGTGCCGTTTATGGTTGTCGGATTGGCGGTGGCGCATGCGTCCCTGAATAATCTGCAAGCTGGATTCATCTGGCTGGTCGTGGTGTATGTTGTGGCGATGCTTGCGCCGCAACTGCTGGTTGCGCTGGGCATGATAGATCCCTTGCTGGATCTGCGCCGACGTACTGACAAGGGTGGATCGGGCCAAAACTGAAGTTATGAATTTAATTTATCGAAAACATGAAGCCGTGTGCATAGGGTAGGGTCGAGCGATGGAAGTCATTCTGTTGGAAAAAGTTGAAAATCTGGGCAACCTGGGCGACCGGGTTAACGTTAAAGCGGGCTACGGGCGTAATTTCCTGATCCCGAGTGGTAAGGCTACGCCGGCAACCGAGGCGCACATCAAAGCCTTCGAGGAACGTCGCGCCGAGCTGGAAAAAGCGGCGACGGATACACTCGCTACTGCGGAAGCCCGTCGTGACAAGCTGGTGGATATGAGTATCACCATTGCGGCGAAAGCGGGCGAAGAAGGTAAGTTGTTCGGTTCGATTGGCGCAATTGATATTGCCGAATCGATTGGTGCAGCCGGCGTTGAAATTGAACGCAATGAAGTGCGCTTGCCGGAAGGTGCCTTCCGCCATCTGGGCGAGTTCAAGGTGCAGTTGCATCTGCACTCCGATGTCGACATTGAAATCGCGCTGGTCATAGAAGCCGAGTAATTTGACGCGTTCCATACGCCTTGCCACGGTGACGTGGCAAGGCGTTGTTTTGTCTGGCATCCCGTTTTTAGCCGGAAAAGAGTCCCATTTCGGCCCGCAAATTGCGTGCTTGAGCGAGCCTGTCTCTCGCTTTACACTCAGCGTGAAGCTCGTAGGCAATTCCTGTAAACCCAGTTAAAAAAAGCCCCGGAGGGCAAATGCCGGAATCGGTTACATCCGCGACGACGGTCGAGTTTAACGCGGACCGCCAAAAGGTTCCCCCGCATTCCGTACAGGCCGAGCAGTCGCTAGTGGGTGGCTTGTTGCTGGATAACCGCGCCTGGGATCAAATTGCGGACATTTTGACCAGCCCCGATTTTTACCGCCGAGAGCATCGGCTGATTTTTTCCGCTATTGGTACGCTGATCGAACGCGGCGACCCCTGCGATGTGATCACCCTGTCCGAATGGCTGGAGTCCAACAGCCAGCTTGATGATATCGGTGGACTGTCCTATCTGGGGACACTGGCTAAAGATACGCCCAGCGCGGCAAACATTCGCGCCTATGCCAATATTGTCCGTGATAATTCTGTGTTACGTCAGCTCGCGGATGTCGGTACCGAAATCGCCAACAGCGCCTACTACACAGAAGGACGTGATACCCCGTCGTTGCTGGATAATGCCGAGAAGCTGGTTTTCCGGATTTCAGATCAGGGGGTGACGCGTGGTTCCGGGTTCCACGATATCAAAGAGTTACTGACCCGCGCAGTTGATCGCATCGATACCCTGTTCCACCAGGACAATCCCCTGACCGGTATCGCCACCGGATTTACCGAAATTGATGAAATGACCGCCGGTCTGCAGTCTTCCGATCTGATTATCGTTGCCGGGCGTCCCTCGATGGGCAAGACCACCTTTGCCATGAATATTGCCGAACACGCCGCTATCAGGGACAACGTGCCGGTCGCAGTATTCAGTATGGAAATGCCTGGTGAGCAGTTGGCGATGCGTTTAATGTCATCGCTGGGCCGTATCGACCAGACCAAGGTGCGCACCGGCAAGCTCGATGACGATGATTGGCCACGTCTGACGTCAGCCGTCAGCATTCTTTCCAAAGCCCCGTTGTTTATCGACGATACCCCCGCATTGTCGCCGACCGAATTACGCGCACGGGCACGACGACTGAAGCGCGAACACAATCTGGGTTTGATCGTTATCGATTACCTTCAGCTGATGCAGGTGCCGGGCAGTAACGAAAACCGTACCGGGGAAATTTCCGAGATATCGCGTTCCTTAAAAGCACTGGCGAAAGAACTGGAAGTGCCGGTCATTGCCTTGTCGCAGCTCAATCGTAGTCTCGAGCAGCGTCCCAACAAGCGCCCTGTGATGTCGGACTTGCGTGAGTCCGGCGCGATCGAACAGGATGCTGATGTCATCATGTTTATCTACCGCGATGAGGTCTACGATGATGACAGTCCCGACAAAGGTACCGCAGAAATCATTATTGGCAAACAGCGTAACGGCCCTATTGGAATTCGTCGTCTGACCTTCCTCGGTCAACACACGCGCTTCGAGAATTTTACCTCTATTCAGTCCTATTCTGATGAAGGCTATACTGGATGACACGTCCCGTCCGGGCGCGTATTGATCTTTCAGCCCTGACATCCAACCTTTCCCGGGCACGCCGTGCCGCACCGGATAGCCGTGTTATGGCGGTGATCAAGGCGGACGGTTATGGCCACGGCATGGTTCCTGTGGCGGGAGCGCTGGAAGCGGCGGATGCGTTTGCGGTCGCCAGCCTCGAAGAAGGCGTACTGTTGCGTGAGGCAGGTGTCGATAAACCGCTTCTCTTGCTGGAAGGCGTATTTGCCGTCGAGGAGCTTGTCGCTGCTGCCAGCCACCAGTTTGAACTGGTTGTTCACAGACCGGCGCAGCTGGAGTGGATACAGGCACTGGATCGTGGCGTGAAGCTGACGGTCTGGCTCAAGGTGAATACCGGGATGAATCGTCTTGGTTTTGCACCACACGAGGCACTGGCCGTCTGGGATCAACTCGCGGCGATGCCACAGGTCGTGGAGCAGCACTGGATGTCTCATTTTTCCTGTGCAGATGATCCTCCCCACCCTGCCAATTCCGGGCAGGAAGTCATTTTCCAAAACTTATGCGCCCAGCGTGAGGCGCCTCGTTCGCTGGCGAATTCCGCAGCTTTGCTCACCCGGCCATCCAGTCATCTGGAATGGGTGCGTCCCGGAATCATGCTTTACGGGGCATCACCGATGGTGGCGGGGCAAGCGTCACCGATAGAACTGAGTCCGGTGATGACATTCAGTTCCGAATTAATAGCAACGCACTCGTGTTGCAAGGGTGATGCGATCGGTTATGGGCAGGCCTGGACGTGTCCTGAAGATATGCGAGTAGGGATCGTTGCCGCAGGTTATGGTGATGGCTATCCACGGCATGCACCATCCTCCACACCGGTACTGGTCAATGGCAAGACGGTGCCGTTGATCGGACGAGTGTCGATGGATATGTTGTGTGTGGATTTGCGCACGCAGCCCGATACGAGCGCTGGAGATCCTGTTGTATTGTGGGGTGAAGGCCTGCCGGTTGAGACTGTTGCCGAAGCTGCCGGAACGATCAGTTACGAATTACTGTGTGGTGTTACGTCTCGTGTGCCGCGGGTCTATGCTTCAGGTGACGCTGACTGAAAATTACGTAGCTTGCCGTTTGCTGTCGTCATCAGATAATGAGGCGCGAATCTCTTTGATCTTGTCGATCTGACTGAGGAAAGCATCGACACATTGTGGGTCGAAATGCTTTCCACTTTCGCTGAGTATCAGGTTCAGCGTGTCCTGATCACGCCAGGCAGGCTTGTAGCAGCGGCGTGATGACAAGGCATCGAATACATCTGCGACAGCAACGATGCGGGCGGGCAGGGGGATTTCCTCGCCAGCCAACCCCTGGGGATAGCCGTTGCCATCGTATTTTTCGTGGTGCCCCAGAGCGATTTCTGCGCCCATCCTCAGATATTTTGACGGACTGTCCCTGAGAATCTCATAGCCGATTACCGTGTGTTGTTTAATGACCTCGAATTCTTCCACGGTAAGCTTCCCCGGCTTCAGCAGGATTTGATCAGGGATACCGATTTTCCCGATGTCGTGCATCGGTGCGGAGAGTTCGATGCTTTCACATTCCGTGTTATCAACGCCCAGAGTTTCAGCAATAACACGAGCAAAACGCGCCATGCGAATAACGTGGTTGCCGGTTTCCTCGTCCCGGTACTCGCCGGCTTTTGCGAGCCGCAGCAAGGTTTCATGTTCGCGTACGCGAATTGCGTGGGTCGCGGTTTTAACCTGTTCTTCCAGCCAGTTGGCACGATCCTCAATAATCAGGCGCTGACGCTGGAGTTGTAGCAAATTACGAAAGCGGGCGCGGCACTCAACGTGATCGATAGGCTTATTGATGAAGTCTGTTGCACCCAGTTCCAGAGCTTTGTAGCGGATATCAGCTTGTTCGTGAGACGTGATCATCACTACAGGGACGTTGCGGACGAGTGGAATTGCACGTGCCTGCTCGAGAAATTCAATGCCATTCATGTGAGGCATTTTGTAGTCAGTCAGGATTAAATCGACAGAATTGCTACGTAGCCAGTCCAGCGCCGGTTGAGCACAATCAAAGGATTTGATTTCAAGAAATTCGTCAATTGACCTGACGATCTGGGCCAGAATCTGCCGGCTTGTCGCCTGGTCATCGATCACGAGTACAGTTGCCATTTCGTGGTTCTCGCTATTTGCGTGCAGTCTGTTAATTGTTATTCGGGACGTGCGTGGCTATCGGCATCAGCCCTTCAGGTTTGAGCAATAGTTGGAGTTAACAAGGCTATATGTGAGTTGCATCACGATTCTCGCCAACTCGAAACTGCCAGCACGGCATTCAGGCCACCAAATGCGAAAGCATTACTCAGAGCAGTATTCACGGGCTGTTTCCTTGCCTCATTTGGTACATAGTCCAGATCACACCCTTCCCCGGGCCCGGTAAAGTTCATCGTAGGCGGCACTACATCATGGTATACGGCCAACACGGTGGCAATAAGTTCCAGAGCGCTGGCAGCTCCAAGCGCGTGTCCCAGCATGGACTTGCTGGATGATATGGCCAGCCGTCGTGCATGTGTACCAAAAACCGCGTGAATAGCCGCAGTTTCGGCTGGATCATTGGTCGCGGTGGCAGTGCCATGTGCGTTGATGTAGTCGATATCTTCCGGTTTCAGACCGGCATCTTTCAGAGCTGAGGCAATGGCGCTGGATATACCCTCTACATCGGGCCGGGTGATGTGCCCCGCATTGGAGGACAAACCGCAACCGGCCAGTTCGGCGTAAATTCTGCCGCCGCGCTCAGTGGCATGCTTTTCAGACTCAAGAACCAGCATGCCAGCCCCTTCGCCGAGCACCATACCGCTCCGGTCTTTGCTAAACGGTCGGCAAGCATCAGATGACACAACTCTGAGTGCTTCCCAGGCTTTCAGCAGGCCGTAGGTAAAGGGTGTATCGGATCCACCAACCAGCGCGACATCGACCATGCCTGCCTGAATAAGCAATTTGCCTTGCAGAACGGCATGCGCAGCCGAGGCACAGGCGCTTGCGACTGAATAGACTGGCCCGCAGATACCGAGGTGCTGGCTTACCTGGCTGGCAGCCGCGCTGGGCATGCCTTTGGGGATCGTTAGTGGGTGAGCGCGCTTGCGCTTGTCGCGGTAAAGCCCGGCGTAAGTTTCTTCGTCGGTCTGCTTGCCGCCACAACCGGTGCCTATTACCGCAGCAGCTTTGCTGATGGCTTGTGCATCAGCCGAGAGCCCGGCATCTTGTAGCGCGTCTCTGGCCGCCAGGATGGCAAACTGGGAAAATCGATCCAGCAGGGGCAATTCGTCCCCGGTGAAATACTTGTTGGCCTCATAGTCCGGCACTGTCGAGCCAACTGAAATCCGGGTGCCGGCAGCCAGATCTCCCAGCGGTTTGATAGCCGATTGTCCCTGGCACATAGCATTCCACATTGTTTGTGCATCTGTACCCAGGCCGGAAATTGCACCCACGCCAGTAATGACAACGCGTTGCCTCATGGAGATGTGCCAGACCCTCTTATGTGTTCCAGTTTCGAAATGATGTCACCGACACACTCAATCGATTCAAAGACCTCGGTAGGGATTTCTATGTCATAACGCTCTTCAAGGTCATAGAGCAAAACGATGGCTTGCATGGAATCGATCCCCAGCTCATCAAGTCTGTTCGCGGGCGTAATGGAGCTGACATTTTTTTGGCACTTTTCGGCAATTAATTCAATTATTTCCTTTTCCATCACGCGCCTTCCCCACTTACTAAAAAATACTCAAGGTACATGTTAGCGGGACGCTAAACAACTCACCTGACAAGCAAGTGCGATGAGTCGAATAATCACCATGGATCGGGGAAAACAAGTGGAGGCGCAGCGCGCAACGAGAGTCGGTCAAGCCGGGCAGGAAAAACCCGGCCGTCGTATCAGCTCGGAAGTCGAACAGGCAATCCTTCGTGTCTTGTTTCAGGCGGCTTTTCTCGCGTATTGGGCAAACGGCCCCGCCGGTGTCGAAGCCGGAAGTCAGTTGTGGGCTGTGGGTTATCTGTACATTACTGCCGCATTCGCTTTCTCAATCCCCGTGCTGTTCGCTGCCTATTTGTGGCCCGGTGGCAAAGAGGGGATTCGCTATTTCGGAATTGTTATCGATACAGTGGCTGTCAGTGCCGGGCTGATCCTTGTAGGCGACATGGGTGCTCCATGGTTTGGGTTGTATTTGTGGTTCACTCTGGGTAACGGATTTCGTTACGGTGAAAAATATCTCTATGCGTCGGGAATAGCGTCGATCACAGGTTTTGCTTTCGTGGTGGACAATACCCCGTACTGGGATGAGCATATGGGGCTCGCAATCGGGCTGGGAATAACACTGGTCGCCATTCCGGGTTACTCCGCATTGCTCATTCGGCGGCTTAGCGAGGCGACACAACAGGCCGACAAGGCCAATCGCGCCAAAAGCGAGTTTCTGTCTCGCATGTCACATGAAATTCGCACGCCCCTGAACGGTATTCTGGGGATGACAGAATTATTGCGAACCCGGCCGCTGGAGCCGGAAGATCGAGAGTATGTCGAAACTATCTATGCATCGGGAAAGACGCTTGCCCACCAGATTGATGACATTCTTGATTTATCGAAAATAGAGTCCGGGCAACTCCATCTCGAAAAGATCGAGTTCGATCTGTTTGCGCTAATAAATACTACCTTGCGCATATTTGAGTCTCAGGCGGCCGAAAAGCATGTTGGTTTGCAAGAGACAATCAACCCGAATACTCCGTTTCTATTGTTGGGTGACCCGCACAAACTGCGCCAGATCATCATCAACCTTGTCGGCAATGCCATGAAATTTACTAACAAGGGTTTTGTATCGCTGCGTGTTTATCCCAGAGACGAATACGACGGTAATGTGGTGTTGCGCTTTGAAGTGGCTGATACAGGCGAGGGGATCGCGCAAAATCGGCTCGATCAAATCTTTGAACCGTTTGCCCAGGCCGACACCAGTGTATCCCGCAGGCACGGGGGTACCGGGTTGGGTACAACGATATGCAAGCATCTGGTCAGCCTGATGGATGGTGAAATCGGGGTTCAGAGCAAACAGGGTGTCGGGACAACCTTCTGGTTTGATCTTCCTTTCAGTGTCGCCGCGTTGCCAGAGTTGGATGAGAGCAATGCCTGGACCCGCGACTGCAACATTATCTGTCTGCAGCATGATGATGCCAGGGGTGAGGACGTTCTGGAAAGTCTGGACAGCTGGAAGATTCCGTCCATCATCGTGCATAGTATTCAGGCATGCCAACAGCACATTGATGAAATGCAGACAAATGGACAGGCCATCGACGCGCTGCTGATCGACGGCGTTCCCTATGGTTCTGAACTCGATGCATTACTGGTGCAATATTCAGGTGACGGTACGCTGGGGTTTCTTCCGGTAGTACTTCTGGGTGGTGAGCGTTATCCCCCCGATATAGCACAACGTGCACACGATCATTTTTTCATTTTGAGCCGGCCACTGGACAGGCGAGCCTTGTTTAATGTGTTGCATGCCTGCTATTCACGTCACAGTACAGAAGACGATGTGATCCATATTGCATCAAGGCAGAATGCCAATGTAGATGTCGCTGTGAAACTTAACGTGCTAATTGGCGATGACAATGCGACCAACCGTATGGTTTTGCAACGTATGCTCGAGAAAATGGGGCATCAGTGTGTGGCTGTTACAGGTGGTGAGGAGGTGTTGTTGTCTCTGGAAGAAACCGGTTTTGATCTGGTTATTATCGATAAAAATATGCCTGACATGGGAGGCTTGGAGGTTTTCTCCGCATTTTCCATGGCGCATGGTCTGGTACAGGACATTCCGTTTATTATCCTGACTGCCGATGCCACCCGGGAATCGCGAGATGCCTGTGCGTTGGCAGGTATTCGTCACTTCCTGACAAAGCCGGTATCTCTGTCGCGATTGCAAGAGGTCTTGTGCGATGCTGTAAGGGACGGGAAGCGGAATATGGTGACAGACGTCGCAGCTGTAAAGCCTGATGATACCTGTGAGACATTACCGATCGTTGATGCCGAGGAGTTTGAAAAACTCGAATTACTTGGTGCCGGTGATGATCAGTTTATGCGCGATATAATTACCAATTTCGAAGGTGATGCGAATCGCGATCTTCGGGCACTTGAATCTTCTGTGGCGAATCGTGACCTGATTACTTTTCGTGACAGCGCCCATGCCCTCAAAGGTGCAGCCATGTATCTGGGCCTGCAGCAACTGGCTGCATTAAGCACAAGGGCGCAGGAGTTGCACGAGCAGGATTTTCTGAGTAAGGGTGTCAGTGAGCTCAGGACGCTGCGACAGGCAACGGACATTGCGCTGGAAACCTTGCGCGAGCGTGTCAACAGCCCACGCAGAACGGGCTAGCGTTTCAGGAATGTGACGGGTGGCGGCGTTCAAATGCCAGTGGTGGATGTTGTGAACGTTGTTGCCGGCTTTGTGCGCGGGCAAAATAGGCCATTAGTCGGCGGTTTTTCTCACTGAGTTGTAATGCTGTATCGACCCAGTGTTCCACTATATCGTATAGCTCATCGTAGTTAACGGGCATGGCCCGATCAACGGCTGCCTGGAAGCCATGCAGGCCCGGTGCGATGTCGCTGTGTCTTTGCATATACCCTGCAACTGCCTCACGACCTTCGCCGTCTGCCGCGAGCACATCGATGACTCCCAAATCAAAAAGTTCTTCTGCGGTGTGTGCGCGACGATCCATGATTAATCGACGAGCCATAGCCGGCGTGATTTTTCTTGTCAGTAGCGAGATAGCGCCCATGCCGGGGAACATACCGAAGCTTAGTTCCGGAAATCCGAAACGCGCTGATTCTTCCGCGATAATGACATTGTTTGAAAGCGCGGCTTCAAAGCCACCGCCCAGTGCTTCGCCCTGAACCAGTGCAATGGTAGTGAAGGGAATATCATAATGAGTAACCGAAGCGAACTGAATGTCGATACAGGATTTAGCATAGGCCAGAAGGCCATCACCGTCGCGTTGTTCTATAAGCGTAATGAAGTGAGTCAGGTCTCCACCAAGACTGAACGCGCGGGTGTCTGTTGAAGCAAGGACCTGAAACAGAAGCCGGTCTGGTTCCCCGAGACGGTGTTGCTGTTGAGCCGTTTGGCGGATTGAGTGTTGCGCAATTGCCAGTTCATCGAGCAAGGCGGGCGAGAAGCAGGGACGGCTGCTGAATTTGAATTCTATCCAGACAGCTTTGCGTGCCGGATCGCTGGTCACTTTGAGGTGGCGCAGTCTGCGTTGAAGTATGTCGTCGTCGCTTTGTTCCACGCTTCACTTTCTCCCGTGTACTATTTGCTTTGGACGAGCGCCGCCTGTCTGACCGGAGTCGGTTCGGGCAACACCAAGGCGGTCAAGGTTGCCAGAAAGACAGTGTTTTGTACAACAGCAATTGCTTGGCGGTTTGCCTGTTGTGTGAGGTGGCTATCAGGAGGTACGTGAGGGTACACTTCGGTGTTTCCGGAAAGGTCGATCAGGACAGGCAATGGCAAAGCCAAAACTTCAGTATCAGTGTGGCCAATGTGGCGTGCTGGCGCCCAAATGGGCCGGCCAATGTGCAGACTGTGGCGCGTGGAACAGTATGAGTGAATCTATCGCTGTCGTGTCCAGTGATGCGGGCAAGCCACGCTTTGCCAGTTATAGCGGACAGGCCGGCGCTCAGATCCAGGACCTGGGAGCGATTCAGCCGGGGCAGGAAGCACGGGTGTCGGCCGGCATTCATGAGCTGGATCGGGTGTTGGGTGGAGGGCTGGTGACCGGCTCGGTTGTGTTGATAGGTGGCGACCCGGGTATTGGAAAATCTACTTTGTTGTTGCAGGCGCTGGCCTCGTTCTCCAGCGAACTGAAATCCCTGTACGTAACTGGTGAGGAATCGCCCGAGCAAGTCTCGATGCGTGCGCGTCGGCTTGGTGCAGGGTCAGACGACATGCGCTTGCTGGCGGAAACGTCAGTAGAACGCATCATCGAGCATGCACGGATTGAAGCGCCGCGCGTGATGGTAATTGATTCTATCCAGACCCTGTACACCGAAGCGTTGCAATCAGCACCCGGTTCCATCGGGCAGGTGCGTGAAAGTGCCGCGCAACTGGTGCGCTTTGCCAAACAGACAGGTACCGCGTTATTTCTGGTGGGGCACGTGACCAAGGAAGGGACTCTGGCCGGACCGCGTGTGCTGGAACATATGGTCGATACCGTGTTGTATTTTGAGGGTGATTCCGGTGGTCGTTACCGGGTTATCCGGGCGATTAAAAACCGCTTCGGGGCTGTCAACGAACTGGGTGTGTTCGCCATGACCGACAAAGGTTTGAAGGAGGTACGGAATCCCTCGTCAATCTTTTTGTCGCGCCATGAGCAGCCTGTCGCCGGCAGCGTTATTCTGGTTACGATGGAAGGCACGCGGCCCATGTTGGTCGAGGTGCAGGCTTTGGTAGATGACAGTCAGTTATCCAATCCCAGGCGAGTGACACTGGGTCTGGAACAAAACCGGCTGGCTATGTTGCTGGCTGTGCAACACCGCCATGGTGGTGTGTTGATGGGCGATCAGGATGTTTATGTCAACGTGGTCGGGGGGGTGCGTGTGACAGAAACGGCGGCAGACCTTTCTGTGCTTCTGGCGGTGCTGTCGAGCTTTCGTGACCGGACACTGGCCAGTGATACAGTCGTGTTCGGCGAGGTGGGGCTGGCCGGAGAAATTCGTCCGGTGCCAAACGGGCAGGAACGTTTGTATGAAGCCGCCAAACTGGGTTTTCGGCGTGCTCTGGTTCCAGCGGCCAATGCGCCAAAATCGCCCATTGACGGGTTGGAGATCTGTGCGGTGTCGCGTTACTCGGAAGTCATGGACTGGTTCGCCAGCCAGTAAAGGCTAGTTTTTATCGACAGGTGCCAGTGCGGACAGTTCTCGCTCCAGAAGCTCCGGATCACCCAGATTCAGTTCGACCAGTCGGCGTAGATGCGTAATGCTGTCAACGTCGATATCGTCACAACGCAGCCCGGTGGTTCCTTCTTCCTGATGTGCAACATGGACATCCATTTCGATGTCCGGCCCGCCTTCCAGATGGACGCCGAGTTTGTACTGGGCATCAACTGCAGGCTCAAACCCGTCTGGTGTATGTATCAAGGCTCCGTGCAGTGAGATATCTGCCAGCGTGCTTTCCCACTGAGCATCACCGAGACGCAGAGTGACGCTGACGTCGAAGGGAATGCGACTGAACTTGCGTTGTTCCGGTTGATCGCTTGTTTTATTCATGTTGTTACTCTCCGGCGGAGCTTGTGCAGAATCCGTGAAAAACTGTACCTGAAGTTCGCCTACTTTAACATTGTCTTCATCGCCCAGCTTGTGCGTCAGCTCGCCGATTTCCTGGTTGTTGACTACGGGTGTGGTTTCGCCGTTCAGGTGCGACAGGTGGTAGCCGTCGTGGCGACGGGCAATGACGGCGAGATTGGTGTCGGTACTGCCAATGCGCGTGAAGGCCTTGTCGAGACGAATCGTGCGGCCCAGATGCGAGCCGCTCAGAATCTGTAACCAGCCAGGGGAATCCGGGCTTACAGGAGCTTGCGCAGGTGCAGAGGATTCCTGCATGGTTTGTATTGGCACAGCTGAGAACGTCAGGGTATGTTTACCAATCTGCATGACGTCACCTTCGGTGAGCTCATGCTGTGTTTCAATACGAGTATCGTTGACAAGGACAGTGATTCCTTTGTCCATCGGCTCAATGCTGCAGTTAGTCCCGTAGTTTCGTATGAGTGCGTGGCGTGGTTCGATGGCAAGACTGTCGATTACAATCGCACAACCGACATCGCGGCCGATGACTGTTTCGTCTCCTTCCAGAGTAAAGATCTTCAGGTTCTGACCTTTGAATGACAATGTCAGTCTGGCCATGTGTCACTCCTGTGCAAGTATTGTCAGTTGTTTCCCAATATAGTCAGCGGCCGAAGTGGTTCAATCTGATGAAGGAATCAGGCTAATCCTGACCCTTTTCACCCAGGTTCAGGGACAGCGAGTTGATGCAGTAGCGTAGCCCGGTTGGCCGGGGTCCGTCTTCAAATACATGGCCGAGATGAGCATCGCAATTTGCGCATAATACTTCAACGCGCAGCATGCCATGCGCTTTGTCCTGTACTGTCCGAATCGCGTCCGGATTGACGGCTTGCCAGTAGCTGGGCCAGCCGGTGCCGGAGTCAAATTTATGTTCGGACAGAAACAGCAGGTTTCCGCAGCAGGCACATGCATAAGTGCCTGGTGTTTTGCAGTCGTGGTATTTCCCGCTGAAGGCTCGTTCGGTGCCACTACGGCGAGTGACCTCGAATTGCTCACGGGTGAGCGACTGTTTCCAGTGCTCTTCATCTTTAAGAGTTTTATCATTCATGGCTTAAGCTTCATCGGCTACCGGTTGACGTTTGTTCGTATGGATGCGCAGCGTTTTCACCAGAGTGCCCTGAGTTTGGACTATGTCTACCGGGTATCCGGATAACAACAGGCTGGTTCCCGGTTCGGGGATGTGTTCCAGATATTCAAGCACGACACCATTCAGTGTCTTCGGTCCATCAGTCGGTAGCTCCGTATGCAGCATTCGATTTAATTCACGAATAGTCGCTGTGCCATTGACCAGATAGCTGCCATCTTCCTGTAGCATTATGTCCTTGCTACTGGTGGAGGGGTCGGTAGTAAATTCGCCGACAACCTCTTCGAGTATATCTTCGAGTGTCACCAGCCCCTGAATGTCACCATACTCGTCAACTACCAGTCCGACGCGCCGGCGCTCTCGCTGGAAATTCAACAGCTGCCGGTTTAACGGGGTGTTTTCCGGGATAAACAGCGGTTCACGGATAGATTTTTCCAGTGCTTCTTTATCCAGTTCGTCCAGCTTCAGCAACGGCAGAATTTTGCGTAGATGAATAAACCCGATAACGTTATCAATATTGCCCCGGTACACAGGTAATCGCGTGTACTGACTGGATATTATCTGGCGCATGATTGTGCTCCATTCCTCGTCCAGATCGATGCCGTTGACTTCCTTGCGCGGCACCATAATGTCTTCGACAGTGACTTTTTCCAGATCGATAATGTTGAGCAGCATATCCTGGTGGCGTTTGGGGATCATGGCCCCGGCCTCCAGTACTACCGTGCGCAGTTCTTCCTGGCTCAGTGAATTTGTCGCGCTTCGTTCCGGGCGAACGCCAATGGTTCTCAGCATGGAGTTGGCTATGATGTTGACTGCCCAGACGAAGGGATAGAGTAACCAGAGCAGCGGGCCATAGATAAATGCAGCAGGGAAAGCGACGCGTTCCGGATGCAATGCGGCAAGCGTTTTGGGTGTGACTTCCGCAAAGATCAGAATGACCAGGGTGAGTAATGCCGCGCCGATGACCAGCCCGGCTTCTCCTGCAATGCGAAAAGCAATAACAGCTGTCAGCGTGGAGGCAAGGATGTTGACGAAGTTATTGCCGAGCAGAATAAGCCCGATAAGCCGATCCGGCCGTTCCAGCAATTTTTGCGCGCGTACGGCACCGCGGTGGCGGGCGCGGACCAGATGACGCAGCCGGTAGCGATTAAGCGTCATCAGTCCGGTTTCTGATCCGGAAAAGAACGCAGAAAGTACGATCAGGAATGCCAGAATGCCGAACAGCATGCCAAGCGATATGTCGTCCAAGAAGCTATGCTCTCGTTGCCAGGAACAGGATGATTGTATGCCGGTCGCGTTGGTTTGTCAGGCGTTGCCGGCCATAATAAGCTCGAGTACCAGTTTGCTGCCGAAGTAAGCAAGTATGAGCAGGGCAAAACCGCTTAGCGTCCAGCGGATAGCGGTACGACCACGCCAGCCAAAACGCCATCGCCCCCACAGCAGCACTCCAAAAATAATCCAGCCTGCTATCGAAAGAGATGTTTTGTGTACCAGATGTTGCGCGAATATGTCATCGAGAAAGAAAAACCCGCTCAGCAGAGCGATGGTTAACAAGATGAACCCGGTGCCTATCATCTGGAACAACAGTTTTTCCATAACCTGCAGAGGCGGTAGCGCACGCACGAACCTCCCCGGCTGACGATTGCGTAAATGCCGCTCCTGGATGGCCAGCAGGGCCGCCTGGACAGCGGCAAGTACAAACAGGCTGTAGGCCAGCACCGAAAACAGAATGTGAACGTCGAGTTGCCAACTGGTGGAACTGATGGCTTGTTGACTTGGATATATCGCGGCCAGACCCAGTGTGGTTGCTGCGACGGGTAACAGCGGGATGGCGAGCGATTCGACGGGCTGCCAGGTAGCAACCAGCAGCAGCAGGGCCACAGTGAGCAGTGCAGTCAACGAGGCTGCGTTGAAAAAGCCAAAATTGAATCCTTGCCCGGTAACCAGTTCCGGGTAAAGAACGATAGCATGCAGGATAACTGCCCCGAATCCGGGCAGAAAAACAAGTTTCCTGCTGGCGCACAGGCTGGATTCGCAGCCCCCCAGGCGCATCGCAAGCCCTGCGCTGGTCAGCAGGTAGAGGAAAGCAGCGAGTAGGGCGAATGCTGTCGCGTTCATCCGCGCATGATGGCATAAGCCAACGGGGGCTTAAAGCCTTGTCCTTTCCCTGCGCGGAAGCAGTCCGCCCGTGTCACTACAACTGACGCTACGCGTCAGTTGTATTTTCTTTGCGGCGATAGTTACACAAATGTGCTGTAAATGAGCGAAAAATTGTGAACGGGTCGACGCTTTCTGTGTGAATTGTCGTGGCACGGTACTCGCATTACCTCTATCAGGTGATAACCGGATCAGGACATGAAACTCAGAATATTAGGCTGTAGCGGGGGTATAGGTACTGAAATGTGTACCACTTCCCTGATGGTGGATGACGATATCCTCATAGATGGTGGTACGGGGCTTACCGAGCTGGACCTTGATGAAATGAAAGGTATCCGGCACATCTTCGTGACGCATTCTCATCTGGATCATATTGCAGGCATACCGATGCTGCTTGATTCCATATTCGATCATATCCACGAGCCGATTGTTCTGCATGCCCGCAAGGAAACACTGCGGGCGCTGAAGGATCACATATTTAACTGGCAGATCTGGCCGGATTTCACCTGCTTGCCCAGTGAGGAAGCACCGGTATTACGTTTTCAGGAAATGCAACCGGGTACATCTGTCCGGGTGGGTAATCGCAGCATTGAAATGATTGCGGTCAACCACGCCGTTCCGGCGGCTGGCTACCGGGTACAAAATGGTGTTGGCAGTTTTGCGTTTAGCGGTGACACGACCAGCAATGAAGGGTTCTGGGAGGCGCTGAACCGTCATGACACGCTGGACCTGCTGATTGTCGAAAGCGCGTTTCCCGATCAGGAGCGCGAACTCAGTCGCAAGGCACGGCACTATTGCCCAGGCCTGCTGGCAGCGGATCTGAAAAAACTTCGTCATCTTCCGAGGCTCTACCTGACCCATCTCAAGCCGGGTAGCGAAGATCTGATCCTTGATCAGTGCCGCGAGCAGATCAATGTTTTGGATGTTCAGCGTTTGTGCGGCGGAGATCGCTTCACGCTATAATCCCGCCTTCATTCAGCGGGAAGAATTTTCATGTTCGAGAATCTGACAGATCGCCTTACCGGCACGATCCAGCGCTTGCGTGGGCAGGGGCGACTCAGCGAGGACAATATCAAGGAAGCTCTGCGTGAAGTGCGCATGGCCTTGCTTGAGGCTGATGTGGCGTTACCCGTCGTAAAGGAATTTATCGATAAGGTGCGCGAGCGAGCTGTAGGTCAGGAAGTTCTTAAAAGCCTGACGCCCGGTCAGGCGCTGGTTAAAGTGGTTAATGATGAGCTGGTCGCGCTGATGGGCGAGACCTGTGATGAATTACAGCTCAATGCCCAACCACCTGCCGTTGTGCTAATGGCCGGTTTGCAGGGTTCAGGCAAAACCACTTCCACAGCCAAGTTGGCGCGATGGCTAAAAGAGCGCAAGCAAAAGACCGTCATGGTCGCGAGCTGTGACGTGTATCGTCCTGCGGCTATCGAGCAGTTGAAGACGTTGGCGGGTGAAGTCGATGCCGTGTTTTTCCCGAGTAGTGCGGAACAGAATCCGGTTGATATCGCGGCGGCTGCACTCGAACAGGCACGCAAACAGCATGTCGATGTGCTGATTGTAGATACCGCCGGTCGCCTGCATATTGACGAAAAAATGATGGGTGAGATTCAGCGCATCCATGCGGCGGTGGAGCCTATAGAAACCCTGTTCGTTGTCGATAGTATGACCGGTCAGGATGCGGCGAATACCGCGCGCGCCTTCCATGAGGCTTTACCACTAAGCGGCGTCATTCTGACCAAGACAGACGGCGATGCCCGCGGTGGCGCTGCCCTGTCGATCCGTTCTATTACCGGCAAACCGATCAAGTTCCTCGGTATTGGTGAAAAAACCGAAGCACTGGAGCCGTTCCATCCGGATCGGGTTGCGTCGCGCATTCTTGGAATGGGCGACATTCTCAGTCTGGTCGAAGAAGTCGAACACAAGGTAGACAAGGATAAGGCTGCACGGCTCGCGAAAAAACTGCACAAGGGGAAGCGCTTTGATCTGGCCGACTTTCATGATCAGCTGGAACAGATGGCCGGGATGGGTGGTTTGGGAGGGTTGATCGACAAGCTTCCCGGTATCAGTCAGCTACCGAAAAATGTACGCGAGCAAGTCAAGGACAAGGACATGGATCGTATGTTGGCGATCATTCGTTCCATGACACTTAAGGAACGTGCCTTCCCTGGGGTCATAAAAGGCTCCAGACGCCGACGTATTGCAGCAGGTTCAGGTACCCAGGTTCAGGATGTTAATCGTTTGCTCAAGCAGTTTATGCAGATGCAAAAAATGATGAAGAAAATGTCCAAGGGTGGCATGAAGAACATGATGCGCGGCATGAAGGGCAAGATGCCGCAAGGATTTCCCTTCCCCTGAAATAAAAGCGGCGAGCCGGTGAGGCTCGCCGTAGCAGTGCTGCTATTTATAATTTTTCCCCCCTTCGCGCCAGTGCTGATTAGATGTTATTTCTGGCGGAAGATTTCCGATTGCCGCTGGCCGTTCTTTAGACTGCTGGCGTTCAATCGTCCTTCAAGAAGAACATAAACCGGATCTTTACCTGCTTCGTTCCCTCAGTAATAGCAAGGCAATCCTTGTGCCATAAATATCAATTGCAATAAAAACAGTAGGTTAGCGTACCGCGGGTTTGCGCGGATTTGCCCGGACAATTTTCTATGTAAATTATACCGACATAAAGGGGGTGCATGCCAGGGGTTTAAATGGCCTGTAAAATATTGATTATTATAATTTATAATGAACTATGCGGGGCCGATTGAAAGCTTCACGATTTAGTAAAGAGCGCCGACAATTTCTGGAAAGTTTACCGAACATTAGGTGGCAGAACCGGATCGCGACAAGCATTTCGGAATACTGCCGCTCCCACAGCGATAATTGTTTGCAAGTGCTTCACTTTTTGTCGGATTCGCGTAAAATGCCCGCTTTTCCGCGCAGGCCGTTTCAGTCTGGTGCGTAATTTATACATTCGTTGTAGAGGTTTTGTCCTGATGGTAACAATTCGACTGTCGCGCGGTGGTGCGAAAAAACGGCCCTTTTACCACGTGGTGGTCACTGATTCCCGCAATCGTCGGGATGGGCGCTACCTGGAACGTGTTGGCTATTTCAATCCGGTTGCAACCGGTGGTGAAACGCGTTTGAAGATCGACGCCGAGCGCGTGCAGCATTGGGTTGGTCTGGGTGCACGCACTTCGGATCGTGTTGCCAAATTGCTCAAGGATCAGCAGCAGTAAGCCAACGCGAAACAGATTCACAGATTATTCCGGTAGGCCGTATATCAGGGGTCTACGGAGTACGTGGCTGGGTCAGGATCTACTCCTTTACACAACCGCGTGAAAACATCATCCAGTACAAACCCTGGTACCTGCGACGCGACAACGGCGACTGGCAGGAAGCAGAGCTGGAACAAGGTCGTGCACACGGCAAGGGTGTTGTAGCAAGACTGGCAGATTGCACTGACCGGGACCAGGCGCAACTGTTAATGGGGTATGAAATAGGTATTCCTGAAAACAGTTTGCCCGTCTTGAAATCAGGCCAGCACTACTGGAAAGATTTGGTGGGGCTGCAGGTGCAGAATGCCGATGGCGAAGATTTCGGCAAAGTAGATCATCTGCTGGAAACCGGGGCTAATGATGTGCTGGTTGTGAAAGGTGAGCGAGAACGCTTGATCCCTTTTGTGATGCAGAAAGTGATTGTTGAAGTGGATCTTGAGCAGGGTCTGATTCGCGTCGATTGGGACAGGAATTTCTAGGGTGCCCGTCCGCATTGATGTGGTGACCCTGTTTCCCGAGATGATTCGGGATGCGTGCAGCTGGGGTATCCCGCGCATCGCGCAGGAAAAGCAGTTGCTTGAACTGGGTGTGTGGAATCCGCGTGATTACGCGGATAACAAACACCGCCGGGTGGATGACCGTTCTTACGGTGGCGGCCCGGGTATGGTGATGCAGGTACAGCCAGTGCGTGATGCGATAGCTGCTGCACGAGCTGGTGGTGATGGACCGGTGATTTACCTCAGCCCGCAGGGCTGGCGCTTTGACCAGTCGGCCGCCAGGCGTTTTGCCGAACTACCGCACATGGTGTTGCTGGCAGGACGTTACGAAGGTATCGACGAAAGGCTCATCGAACAGGATGTCGATGAAGAGTGGTCCATCGGGGACTACGTACTGAGTGGCGGCGAACCTGCCGCGCTGGTATGGATCGACGCCATAACGCGCCTGTTGCCGGGTGCGCTGGGCGATGGGGAATCGGCAGAGCAGGACTCCTTTATGGATGGCTTGCTGGACTACCCGCACTATTCACGGCCTGAAGTCGTAGACGGAAAGGCTGTGCCAGAGGTTCTGCTTGGCGGTAATCACGCCGATATTGAACGCTGGCGAAACAAACAGTCACTGGGACGAACCTGGAAACGCAGGCCCGACCTGCTGGAACAGCTTCAGCTCAGCGATGAACAGAAGGCGCTGCTTGAGGAATACATCCGCGAGCAGCATACGACAGATTCGGAACAAGGCCCGTAACAGGGGATATATAGACATGAGCAATATCATTGAAGAACTCGAAAAAGAACAGATGACCCGGGACGTGCCGGAATTTTCACCCGGCGACACTGTGGTTGTGCAAGTTAAAGTGAAGGAAGGTAACCGCGAACGCCTGCAGGCTTTCGAAGGTGTCGTCATTGCCAAGCGTAACCGTGGTCTGAACTCGGCCTTCACGGTGCGCAAGATTTCTCACGGCGAAGGCGTGGAGCGTGTGTTCCAGACCTACAGCCAGAGCATCGACAGCATTACCGTGAAACGTCGCGGTGCGGTACGTCGTGCCAAGCTGTACTACCTCCGCGAACGTTCAGGCAGATCCGCACGTATTAAAGAGAAGCTCTGACGGTATGCGGCAGCCTCTGGCTACCGCCCCGAAAAAACGTAACGGGCAACCTGACCGCAGGTTGCCCGTTTTCGTTTGTGCGACAAAAAAGTTTTGCGCTGGTTTGTTTGTCGCACTTTGGCTGTTGTCGCCGGTGAGCAATGCGAATGACATGTCCGTGTTACGCGAACTTTCACAGCTTGCCTCGGGCGGCGCGCCGCAACTGGCGTTACAGCGCATGGATGCAGAACAACCGGTCTTTACGGAAAACCCGGTCGACTGGATGACCTGGGAGCGCGAGCGTTTGCAGATTTTGCGTCACAGGCACATGGATGTTGTGCTGGTGGAGCGCGTTAAAGCGCTGCCGGTTGATGTTGATGACAACTTTTTACACTTTGCCCGATCACTCAGTGTGGAGTCACAGTTACAGCTCGATGAAGTTCCTGCCGCACTGGCGAATGTGCGGGCGCTTATCTGGCAGCATGGCGCACATGCCGAAGCGGCTCATCTCGAACAATGGAGGCGACTCGTCGTACGAGCCTATGTACGCGAAAATCAGGTCGAGGATGCACGCCTCGCGCTACTGCGTTACAAGCAGGACTATGGTGAGGATAACAGTGAATGGCGGTGGTTGAGTGCCCGCGTGTTGTTACAGAGCGGGCATGCCCGCTCTGCGCTGACGCTGCTTGAGGGTGCCGGGGAGCCGCGCGGCCGCTTCCTGTATCAGGTAGCCGCTCTGGCGGATGGAGAGAGTGAGGCTATACAGATTGCCGAAAATGCAGCCAGCCAGGCGGCAAACGCAGTTGTGCCGGGGTTGAAGAGATCCTGGTGGTCACTGGCTGCGCGAGCTGCTGCCAGGGCAGAAAAACCTTACGATGAAATCCGTTATCTGGAGTTTGCGCTCGCGCTACCGGCCGATGCAGAGCTGACATTGTTGTTCCCGGAGGTGCACGCAGATTATTTGTGGGAACGCTATCTCGGCCTGGGGCAGCAGATCGGTAACGAAGAGCAGCGACTGCTGGGGAATGATGACGACTGGTACTTCCCTGCCACCGAGGCGATGGAAAAGAATCCGTTACGCGCGCGAATTTTCTTTGCGGTGCTCGCAGAGTATGCAGGTAACGACCAGCGCCGTTCGTTGGCTCACGAATACCTGGTTGATCTGCTGGATGAACTGCCGGAAGGCAAGCAACTGGTTCGTGCACTTTATCTCAATGCGGCACGCTACGCAGACGCGAACCAGTTACCTCCTGTGGTGCGTTATCGTCTGATCGACGAAGCGCTGGAGTCGGGAGAACTGGATACTGCTTCGCGATTGATGGCCGGTTTATCCGAGCCACCTGGCGGGCAGGGGCGTTTTGAATGGACGTTACGTCGGGCCAGAGTGGCTATTTACGCAGGTGATGTGCCTGCCGGTATAGAATTACTGAAGCAACTGCTGGACGCTGAGGCGACTGAGTGGAGCAGCAAACGTGCTGACCGTCTGTTGCAAATACTGTTTGACCTGCAGACTGTCCAGCAGCATCAAAAGGCGCTGGATCTGTTTGGTGCCTTGCTGGAAAAGCCATTGGAAGCTCAACTGCGTCGGGAATTGCTATTCTGGATGGCAGAATCCTTACAAGCCCTTGAGCAGTTCGATCAGGCGGCCTATCTTTACCTCAAGTCAGCGACACTGATCGACGCCCAGGCCATGGACCCGTGGGCGCAGACCGCGCGTTACAGAGCAGCCAAAGCACTGGCAAAAGCTGGCTTGCTGGGCGATGCGCGGCAAATATTTTCCAGCCTGATGCGTGCCACGCGCGACGCCAGTCGCAAAGCCGTACTCAACAGCGAAATCCAGCGTCTGAAGCTGGTCGATAAGCTGATACCAGAGGAACATTGATGGAACAGATACAGTTTGATGCGGTTTTCGATAGCCCGGTGGGTCGCCTCGGCATCACGCTCGAAGGGGATCGTTTGCGTACGCTAACATTCCTCGATGGCCGTACCGGGCTTGTGCCAACCACAGACGATGCTACTCGGCGCGTCAGTCAGGCAATTCTGAAGTATCTGGATGCGCCGAGTGTTTTGCCAACGGTGTCACTGGTACCAGATGGCACACCTTTCCAGCGCCGCGTGTGGGCAGCCCTGCAGGCCATTCCGGCCGGGCAAGTGATGACTTATGGTGAACTTGCGGTACAGTTGGAGAGTGGCGCACGGGCGGTCGGAAATGCTTGCCGGCGCAATCCAACTCCTTTGGTAGTGCCTTGCCACCGAGTCGTTCCGTCGAAGGGAATTGGTGGATTTGCGGGCCATACCTCGGGGCGGCTGGTTGCCGTCAAGCGTCAGTTATTGGCACGGGAAGGTGTTGAAATTCGCTAGGTGAGCCCCCATCTGGACAGGACACCGATTCCTGGATATTTGCTGCGCCAGGCGCAAACATCATTTTTAATTTTTTATTCAAGTAAAAGGCTTTTTATCATGACCGTAGAAACCCGGAAAGAAACCATGGAGTTCCAGGCCGAGGTTCGTCAGCTCATGAAGTTGATGATTCATTCCTTGTACTCAAACAAAGAGATCTTCCTGCGAGAACTGATCTCCAATGCCTCTGATGCCTGCGACAAGTTGCGCTTTGAAGCCTTGTCCAATGATGAGCTGTATGACGGTGACAGTGAACTGAAAATCCACGTCAGCTTTGACAAGGATGCCAACACCATAACCATTGATGACAATGGTATTGGCATGACACGCGAGGAAGTGGTGGACAATATCGGCACTATCGCCAAGTCGGGTACACGGGAATTTTTTGAAGCGATGACCGGTGACCAGAGTCACGACATGGAGTTGATCGGCCAGTTTGGCGTCGGGTTTTATTCCTGCTTTATTGTTGCTGACAAAGTGACCCTGACAACACGCAGTGCCGGTACAGCCGCTGATCAGGCTGTGCAGTGGGAATCCGATGGAGAGGGGAGTTACAGTCTCGAAAGTGTGAGCAGAGATAGCCGTGGCACTGAAATCGTGTTGCACTTGCGTGAAGGCGAAGATGAATTTCTCGATGCATGGCGCTTGCGTTCTATCATCACCCGCTATTCTGACCATATCTCGATTCCTATTGAGATGCTCTCGCAGGACGAGGGTAAAAAAGACGAATACGAGGCAGTAAACAATACGTCCGCTTTATGGAAGCGTCCCAAGAAAGATATCAGTGACGAGGAATATCAGGAGTTCTACAAACACGTGGCGCATGATTTTGGTGAGCCGCTGGTGTGGACCCATAATCAGGTAGAAGGCACGCAGTCCTACACCAGCCTGATGTACATCCCGAAAACTGCGCCCTTTGATCTGTGGGATCGTGACCGTCGCCACGGCATCAAATTATACGTGAAGCGAGTGTTCATCATGGACGATGCCGAGCACCTGATGCCGCAGTATCTGCGTTTTGTACGCGGTCTGGTCGATTCCGACGACCTTCCGCTCAATGTGTCGCGTGAAATTCTCCAGAAGAATAAATTCATCGACAGTATTCGTGCAGCCGCTGTGAAGAAAATCCTCGGACTGCTGGAAAGCATGTCGAAGAATGATGTAGAAAAATATGCGGAGTTCTGGAAAGAATTTGGCCAGGTGATGAAAGAAGGTCCGGCCGAGGATCATTCTAATCGCGAACGTATTGCGAAGTTGCTGCGGTTCTCCTCAACGCATACCGATAGCGAGGAGCAGAATGTCTCGTTCGAGGATTACATTGGCCGCATGCCTGAAGGCCAGGACAAAATTTACTTTGTTACCGCGGATGGATTTTCCTCAGCAAAGAATAGCCCACACCTCGAAGTGTTCCGCAAAAAAGGTGTCGAAGTGTTGCTGCTGTGTGACCGTGTCGATGAATGGCTGGTTTCACATCTCACCGAGTTTGATGGAAAGCCTCTGGTTTCAGTGGCCAAGGGCGATCTTGATATTAGCAAGCTGGGTGGCGAAGAAGACGATACGTCAAACGAGAAGGACAGCGGTGAGTACAAGGAATTTTTCGACAAGCTGAAAGAGGCGCTGTCCGGCAAAGTGAGTGAGGTGCGGAACAGTAAACGCCTCACTGACTCACCTTCCTGTCTGGTGCTCGGCGAGCAGGATATGGCGATGCATATGCAGACGCTGCTCAAGCAGGCTGGCCATGAAGTGCCGGACAGCAAGCCGATTCTGGAGATTAATATGGATCACATGCTGGTCAGCCGTTTGCGAAATGAATCTGATGAAGTGCATTTTTCCGATTGGTCGCAGTTGCTGTTCGAGCAAGCCATGCTGAGTCAGGGTGGGCAACTGGATGACCCTGCCGCTTTTGTTAAACGCATGAATAGTATTCTGGTCGAGTTGTCTGACTGAACATGGCGCAACACGATGCGAGTCGGGGTGAAGCAGGCACTGACAAGCCGCTGTTGAAGGTAACGGTATTCAGCGACTATATCTGCCCCTTCTGTTACATCGGCGAGTTGCGTCTCAATCGTCTGCGTGAGCACTACGACCTTCGGGTGAACTGGTGTGCTATCGAGATTCATCCACAGACGCCAGCGGAAGGTCAGCCGATCGGAGCGCTGGGTTACGACAATGATCGCTGGAAATCCATGATGTCATCACTCAATGAGATGGCGGCAGTGGAAGGCGTAACGCTGATGGAGCATGATTTTACCACTAACTCGCGCTCTTCATTGCTGTTGGCGGAAGCCGCCAAATTGTTAGGCCGGGACACCTTTTATCAGGTGCACAATGCTGTTTTCGAGGCCTTTTTTGTTGAAGGGCTTAATATTGGTGATCGCGAAATCCTCAAAGCCCTGGCTCAGAAGGCGGGCATGAGTGGCAGCCAGATAACGGCTGCGTGGGATGAAGACACGGCATCAAAAAAACTGGAGCAGTATCGCAAAGCGGCACTCGAACTTGGTGTAAGCGCTACGCCAACATTCTTTATTGGCGAACAACGCCTGGATGGAGCAGTGCCTTACGAACAATTGCTTGCTGCGGCGCAAGTGGCTGTGAATGAGTGAGCCGGTTCGAATCGATAAATGGTTATGGGCAGCGCGTTTTTACAAGACTCGCAGCATCGCGGCGCGTGCTGTTTCGGGTGGAAAAGTGCAGCTCAATCGTGCCCGCGTAAAACCATCGCGAGCGCTCAAGGTTGGCGACTCCATGGAGATTCACAGAAATGGCCTGACCTGGCAGATTGAAGTTCTGATAATGTCTGCACGTCGTGGCCCGGCCAGTGTGGCGCAAACACTGTACCGGGAAAGCGAGGAAAGTATTCGCAAGCGTGAAGCGGTGTCCGATCAGTTTCGACTGGCAGCTGCCACAACGCCACGCCCTGAAGGAAAACCTGATAAAAAATCACGGCGTCAATTGCGAAGCCTGAAATGGTAGCGCTATGACCCGCCCGGAAACACCGCAGCTGACCGTCGATATCATTATCGAGCTGACTGATCGTCCCGATCACTCCATTGTTCTGATCGAACGCAAATACGAACCCTGTGGTTGGGCTATACCCGGCGGTTTTGTCGATGTCGGAGAAACGCTGGAGCACGCGGCGCGGCGCGAGGCGAAAGAGGAAACGTCACTGGAGGTAACGTTGACATCATTGCTGGGTTGTTATTCTGATCCTGCGCGTGATCCGCGTGGCCACACCGTGTGTGCCGTTTATGTGGCGACAGCGAGTGGTGAGCCTGTTGCGCAGGATGATGCGGCAGCACTCGCCTTGTTTGATCCGGGGCACTGCCCACCACTGGCGTTTGATCACGCCGTGATCATCGAGGATTACCGACGTTTCCGCGCGACCGGCCGGCCAACGCCGCTGCGTGACTGAAACCTAGCAGTAAGCCGGTTCGTGAACGAAACTTGGACGGCGCAGGTTGTTGAGTATATTCAGCACCGGGTCATTGCTCGGATCTGTATTGATTTCGAGGGCCTTGTTTCCGCTCAAGGTGTCCTGCCAGCTGGCATTGGTTTGTGATACATCCGTGCGAATCAGCGCCAGATCATAATCGCGTAGCGCCATCGCAATCTGTGCTTCCTGCGCAGAACGTGCGCGGAACAGCTGAGTCTGGTTGCCGATGGTGTTTTGCACCAGATTGGCCAGGCTGTCGTCTTCTTCCACATGTAGAATTTTTGGTGGGCGTCCAGCAGAACGTTGACCGGCTTGCTTGAGCGCAAACAACAGGCGGGCATAATCAGCAGAACGCGAAAGCCAGTCCGGCCCACTGTCACCCTGCTCGGTTTTACGCGTTGTGGAAATCACCAGCACCGAAGTACGAGGGTGTTCCTGACGCAACTCCATGGCAAACGAAATACCATCACGGTCAGCCAGTAGCAGATCGATGGCAATACCATCGTAGTGGTGTTCCCACAGCAGTCGCCGAGCATCCTCGGCACGTGTCACACAGTCGACTTTTATGCCGGCGGCATTAAAGCGTTTGCGGAGTGGTTCGAGTTTTCCCCTGTCGGACGAGCAAAGCAGAAGGCGCGTAAAACGACTGTCTTTTAAAGGCATGTAGCGTCTGTAATCGTTGTCAATTTGATAATCTTCCGTAACGGCTGCGCGGGTAAAATATTGAGTGAAATGTACCGGCCTGAAACGCCCCAAAACGGTGCTGGCTTAACCCCTTGTGTTCTGATGAATTTTTACTGTGGCCATGCAATTCAGAGCCGCATTCAGTACCATGTGGCGCCTTTGCTGGTGACGGTTGACCGTCATCGTTTAACCGGAGCAGACATGCGCCCATTACAGCTATTGACCATCCTTGAAACCGAATTTGAAAGCGTACAGCACGGCCAGCACACCCCGGTGATGCTGTGGGGGCCACCCGGTGTGGGCAAGTCGCAGATCGTTGCCCAGATTGCCGAGTGCCATCAGGTGCCGGTCATCGATATTCGTTTGTCGCAGATGGAGCCGACAGATTTACGCGGGATTCCATTTCGGGTCGGGGATAATGTCGAATGGGCTGTACCCGCGATGCTTCCGGACACTGAACGCCACGGTGAAAACGGTATCCTGTTTCTGGATGAGATCACATCGGTTCCGCCCAGCGTGTCAGCCGCCGCTTACCAGTTGATTCTTGATCGCCGTTTGGGCGCTTACGAGGTGCCAGCGGGCTGGGCGATATTTGCGGCTGGTAACCGGCAGGGTGACCGTGGTGTCACCTACAGCATGCCGGCACCGCTGGCCAATCGCTTCTCTCACTACGAGCTGGACGTTAATCTCGACGACTGGGTGGCCTGGGCGTATTCTGCCGGAATCGATGAGCGTCTGATCGCATTCCTGCGTTTTAGACCCGAGCTGTTGTTTGAATTCGATCCTGCGCATAACCCGGTGGCGTTTCCGTCACCACGTTCCTGGGAATTTGCGCACCGCGCACTGCAAAAATTTGGTAGTAATCCATCCGTGTTGGTTGAGGCACTGCAGGCTTGCGTGGGGCCTGCTGCGGGTATTGAGCTGCACGCCTTTGTTGATAATCTCGATAAACTACCCGACATCGACGCAATTACGCGCGGAGAGAAAGTTGGTGTGCCGAAAGAAACCGATCTGCAATATGCCGTTGCTTCAGCGCTGGTTGGCCGCTCGATCCGTGTTCGTAATGACGATGATGCAGAGAAGGTATTCGGACACATTATTGATTATGCCGGTGCTTTTCCGCAGCGTGAAATGGGCGTCATGCTAATTTCCGATATGCACCGCGCCATCGGTCAGGACCTGTTCCAGGTGCCACAGTTTTCCAAATGGGCCAAGGCGGTTGCCGATGTGATGTTGTTCGAACTGTAGCATGTCGGACGATATCGAAACCAAACTCAGCGCCGCCCGTACCCGGTTAATTCTTGATCGGCCGTTTCTAGGTGCGCTGGTGCTGCGCCTGCCGATGAAAGCGACCAGACCGGAGCGCTGTAAAACTATTGGCACCGATGTGCGTGCGCTCTATTACAACCCCGAATACATCAGCCTGTTGTCACTGGATCAAACACAGTTTGTGTTGGCACACGAAGCGCTGCACTGTGCACTGTCGCATTTCGCACGCCGCCAGCATCGCGTCAAGCAACGGTGGGATGTGGCCTGTGATCTTGCCATCAATCCGTTGCTGATTCAGGACGGTTTGAAACCGCCGCCCGGTGTTCTGCTGAAAAGCGGGTTTGAGGGCATGATGGCGGAGGAAATCTACCCTTACATCGACGAAGATACCGAGGATGAAACCCACGACGATCATTTCTATGATCAGGACAACTCGTCTCAGGGTTCCTCCTCAGGAGGGCAGTCGCAGGAAAGCGGCAGTGGGAATACGCAGAATGAGAATTCTGGGGCGGAGTCGGGCGCACAGCCATCGCAGCTGAGTGAATCCGAGCAGGAGCAGCTTGCAGTGCAATGGCGTCAACGCCTTGCAGGCGCTGCACAGCAGGCCAAGCAAGCAGGAAAACTTGGTGTGTCAATGGCACGGCTGGTCGATCATTTGTTACAACCCCAGTTACCCTGGCGCATGCTGCTGGCGCGCTACATGACCGCTGTAGCGCGCGATGATTACAGCTACCAGCGTCCGTCGCGGCGGGAAGGGAATGCCATACTGCCGACACTAAAGAGTTCGCAGGTTGATGTTACGGTGGTGCTGGACACCAGTGGGTCAATTTCAGACGCCGAGATGCAGGAGTTTGTTACCGAGATCGACGCTATCAAGGGGCAGATACGTGCGCGTTTAATACTGCACGCCTGCGATGCGGCCTTGTGTAAGAACGGACCCTGGGTTTATGAACCCTGGGAAGAATTTACCTTGCCTGAAAGTATTTATGGCCGCGGCGGAACCCGGTTTACACCGGCATTCGAGTGGTTGGGTAATTTGACTCAACGACCTGATTTACTGGTGTATTTCACCGATGCTCAAGGCGATTTTCCCAAAATTGAACCCGACTTTCCGGTGCTCTGGTTGGTCAAGGGCCGCAGTAAAGTGCCGTGGGGGCAGCGTATTCAGCTTAACTGAAACAATGTCCTCAAGGCCGTATGTCTGCCGCCGTTAGACTTGGTATCGCAGGCCATCGTAGTTCGGCTTTATCGGACGTGTTTGCGAAGGGCATGGAAGCTTTCGGTGCAATGCCGTTTTCAGGTTTCCGGTCGTCGAGGTTCGCATGTCAGTTATCGCAGATCCAGAACAAAGGCGCGTTATTGAAGCGCGTATTGAACAGGTCTATGAGCTTCCCCCCATGCCGGAACTGGGACGGCGCATACTTGAATTGCAGGCCGATCCCAACGCAGATGCCAGAAAACTGGCCGAGATCGTCCAACTGGATCCCAGTATGGCCGCACAGGTTATTCGCTATGCGAGTTCTTCCTATTACGGTTACGCAGGCCGTGTCACCAATATTCAGGACGCTATTTCCCGAGTGCTGGGCTACGACATGGTGTTTAATCTTGCTTTGGGTCTGGCCTCGGGTCGCTCCTTCCGTGTACCGGATGAAGGGCCGCTTGGCCTGACACGGTTCTGGGAGCACGCAGTATGTACTGCTGCAATGGTGCAGCATCTTGGCGCTGCGCTTCCCGAGCCAATTCGTCCGCCTGCCGGTTTTGCCTGGTTGTGTGGTTTGTTACATGACTTCGGTTTGCTATTGCTTGGTCACCTGTTCCCGCCAGAGTTTCGCTTGTTGAACAAACTGGCAGCAGCGCACCCGGAACTGACGGTTGACGAGTTGGAGCAGGGATTACTGGGCATGGGTGAGGCGCAAGATCTGCTTTCGCTGGGGCACGCTCGCATTGGAGCCTGGCTGATGGATGTCTGGAAGATGCCCGACACGCTGGTTGTCGCGCTGCTGGAGCACCACAATGCAGACTACCGTGGTGACTACGAAGTGATGGTTCACCTCGTTCAGCTGGGTGATGCTCTGGTTCGTAGTATGGGCGCGGAACCGGAACAGCTATCTATGCCGGAGCACAGCCTGACAGTGCTGCATTTATTGCCTGCTGAGGTACAGAAAATTGCACACGAGGTTGGTGAGTCCAGGGATGATTTAGCATCGCTGTCAGGTATGCTTGTGACGGCTTCGTAAATCTTACCTATTCCCACATATTCTGAAATGGCAATACAGTCGCCAGGTAATTTCTGTCAAGAATATGTCGTTTGGGGGCGTCATCGATGCGCAGATACATCGACGAAATATGCCGCGTACATACACAGTAATTAACCGATCTATTGTAAGAAAAAGTCGCTATATATGTTTTGGCAGCGGAGGCCGACTTGTAAGTTCAGATAAGGAGTTCTCCTATTCCACTGATAAGGCTGTCAAAAAAATGCCATGCCCCGGTTTGTCAATTTCGCCCACTAAAAGCATATTTGTTCAATATTTTCAAAAGCTTTATCCGCAGGCGTAAATATCCATCCAGCCGTTGTTTGTCCTTTAGTGGGAACCAGAGTAACTTTCTATATGGAATAACAAAAACACGAGTCTGATAACAATAAAGCGTTGGTGTCCGAATAGTGGACATTGGTGTCGAGGGAGTTCAAGGCAAGGTATGGGCGTGTCAAATCTCACCGGGATTGAAGCAGCAGGTGTGCACAAGATTTTGTGCATGCTGGATGCGTTGCGCCATTCACAAACGGGGAGCGTTATATACCGGCAGGTCGAACGAATGCTCGATGACGTTGTGGATAATCAGCAAGTGGTCGAACGTGCTTATGTCACATTGATTAATCAGTTGCTGGATGCTTATCTCAACCACCTCAGAGACGGTTCTCCGTTACAGGTTCAGGTTCGCCTGTTGCAGGCTCGCCTTCAGCCCCCGCTGACAGCAGGAGATCTGGATACGCTTCGCGATTACGTCGAGTTGTATGCCAGCCAGGTTGAGGCAACCCGGAATCTTGACTCGAGTTTGTTCCAGAGTGCTGTTAATCCGTTGTTGGAGTCGTTTGGGATTATCGAATCTGTGCCGAAAAATGCACAAGAGGCGAAAGAGAAACCGGTAGCGTACCCTGCGGATACACCCGTATTCGAGCCCGAACCTGAAGTTCAGCCCGAGCCGGAACACGTGTCGGCCGGCGAAACGTACAGCGAAGCAAGGCGTTCTGTTGACCCTGAGGAGAATACGGTAAACCGGTCGAAAGCTGACGAGGAACGGGAGTGGCCGTTCAGTGGTACCAACGGCGATACAAGTCCAGACCGGAAAATTGAAGACCCGACATCTCAGGAGGTCGGGCAGGGACGTGGCACTGTTGACGAAAGAAAGGTTGATCACGCTTACCGTAGTCATCTGGACTCCAAGCGTCGTGATATTCAGAAACTTCAATCGACCCTTAACCAGCAAGTGCAGGGAACTATCGCGCAGAACGAGGAGTTCGGCGTATTACTGGAAGTTGTGCTCGGCGAGTTACGACATGCTGGTGAAGGCAAGGAACTGGAAGATCTGCGCTGGACTCTGATTCGGGAAATTGAAAAATTGACCAAGGGCCATCACGACCTTGCCGAAAAGCTTGATAACACGCATCACTACTTGCAACTGATTGAGTCTGACAGCCGTCAGCTCAGTGATGAACTGACGCGTGTCAGGTTGCTCAGCCTTACCGATGAGCTGACCGGATTGCCCAATCGTCGCGCCTTCCTGCGTCGTATTGAGGACGAGGTTGCACGTGTTCAGCGCTACGGTTTCCCTCTGTCACTGTCGTTAATCGACCTCGACCATTTCAAGCAGGTTAACGACAAGTACGGGCATGCCGGTGGCGATGAAGTCCTGCAACTGTACTCAAAGAGTATCCTTTCAATCTTTCGCCACCATGATCTGGTTGCGCGTTATGGCGGAGAAGAATTTGCTGTATTACTACCCAACACCGATGCTGAAGGTTCCTTGCGCGCATTGACCAAAGTAAGAAATCGGGCGCAGGAAACTCGCTGGCAGGCTAATGGTGAAATGATTCCAATCCCCACATTCTCTGCCGGTGTGTCGTTGTACAAGCCGGGTGAAACGGCAAGTGCTTTTATTGAGCGTGCCGACAAGGCGTTGTATCGCGCCAAGAAGCTGGGACGTAATCGTGTTGAGCTCGATGCCACGTACGGAAAAGATGCCGGGGCAGGGTCAGACGAGCAAGCTCCTGCAGCCGATGCGGATGAACGCCGCCAGCACAGCGACACCTGAGCGCCCCTACTCTTTCCGACTGTTGTTTTCAAGGTTTTTCCCGCCGGCTGTGCTTGCTACACTTGTCCCACTTTAGAAACTGATGTAACGGGATTGCACATGGCGACGATCGAGCTGGGCAAAGATAACCTCAAAGAAACCATCGATAACAACGAAATCGTATTTCTCGATTTCTGGGCCTCGTGGTGCGGGCCTTGTCAGAATTTTGCACCAGTGTTTGAGGCTGCGTCAGAAGCGAATCCTGATATTACCTTTTGCAAGATTGACACCGAGGCTGAGACAGAGCTGGCGGCTAACTTTCAGGTGCGCTCAATCCCCATGCTGGCAATTTTGCGGGAAGGGATTATGGTCTTTTCTCAGGCAGGTGCTTTGCCTGCCTCAGCGCTTGATCAATTGATAGAACAGGTGCGGTCGCTGGATATGGATAAGGTGCGTGCTGACATAGCAGAGAAGCAAGCCAAGCAGCAGTCCTGACGTAAATCCGGACTTCCTAGAAATCACTGAACGGCTGAACCTGAACCGTGTCGCCTTCGACGGCCCCGGTACTGTCGGTTGCAAGCAGAATAAAACAATTGGCTCGACTCATGGAGCTCAGTACATGTGAGCCCTGCAGCCCGGTAGTCGATACCAACCATTTCCCATCAGCCCCGCAGCGAAGAATCCCGCGTTGAAACTCTGTGCGGCCCACCGCTTTTTTGAGCGAGTTCTCACAAAATGCCTCAATCAATAGCGGGTCGCGTGCCTGTGCTCCGGACATCTTGTGAATAGCAGGTAATACGAACTGGTAAAAAGTCACCATTGCAGAGACCGGGTTTCCGGGCAAGCCAAAAAACATCGCCTTGCCAAGTTCGCCAAAAGCCAGTGGTTTGCCAGGTTTCATGGCCATGCGCCAGAAGTTGACTTCACCCAGTTCTTCCAGTGTTTCAGTCACGAAATCAGCTTCACCGACCGACACGCCACCCGTGGTCAGAATCAGGTCAGCAATGGCAGCGGCTTGTCTGAAGGCATTACGTACCGCGTCGCGTTGATCAGGGATAACGCCTAGGTCATGTATTTCAACACCAGCGTTGCGCAACAGACCGAACAGGGCGTAGCGGTTACTGTCGTAAATTTGCCCGGGCAGCAACGGCGAACCGAGGCCGGTGAGTTCATCGCCGGTCGAAAAGAATGCTACGCGGAGTTTGCGCCACACACGGATCTCACCCACGCCGACTGATGCAAGCAAACCGAGTTCTGCCGGGCCCAGTATTTTGCCGGGTTCGAGCACATCCTGACCGCTACGGGTGTCCTCGCCGGCAAGGCGGACGTTCTGGCCCGCCTTCACTCCTGTTGCGTCAAATCGTATTTGATCGCCATCGCGCTTGACGTGCTCTTGCATCATTACCGTGTCAGCACCATCCGGCATAACCGCGCCGGTCATGATGCGGATGCACTGCCCCGACTTCATCTGGCCAACGAAAGGGCTGCCCGCGAAAGATTCACCGGTTACATCCAGTGTGCACGGGGTAGTATTTGTGCAGTCATCATGACGGATGGCGTAGCCATCCATGGCTGAATTGTTGAACGGTGGAACGTCGAGGGCTGATACCACCTGCTCTGCCAGCACACGATTCAGTGCAGCGCGAAGGTGCAGTTGTTCGTGATCGGCGATGACGGGTACCGCATCGAGTATACGCTGGCGGCCCTGTTCGACGCTGAGCAGTTTCTGTGACGGATCGGCGCAGCAATCAACGGTGGTGTCGTTCATGAATGAGTTCCTGGTCTTGTGTAGTGTTAAGGTTAATAAATTGTCGTGGTAAATCGGAAAAATCTACAGCCAGAGCGTCGATCTCATTAAGCCAGCCGTTGACAGTACGTTCACCACGATCAAGGTAGCTCTTCAGCCCGGGTGCCAGTGTCTTGTCGAGCAGGCAAAATACCGGTTCGATGCGTTGATCCAGACTGGCGACACAGGCCTTGTGAGTATTACCGGCCAGTGCAGAAATCATACGTGCAGGGTAGTGTTCGTCGATCAACGGAGCATCGACAGGGAGAGTCAGCACATGGCTCCCGGAGGCAGCCATGAGTCCCGCCAGCATGCCGGCGAGAGGGCCGCGAAAATCACCGGAGTTGTCTTTGATTACCGGGTAGCCATAGTTGGCGTAACGTTTCAGATTCCGGTTTGCACTGATTATTACCGGGCCTGGATGACCGGAAAAACGATCCAGCAAATGTTCAATAGCAGGTTTGCCCGCCACGCTCATCAACCCCTTGTCCTGCCCGTTCATACGGCGTCCCTCTCCACCGGCAAGAATAAGCAGGCTGACTTCTGTATGAGGGAGAGGATTTTGAATAGTCATAGCGTGTATTTCCGGGGCCATGCCCAGTATAACCGGTGCTTCTACGATTGTGGTAGGGTGCTGTATAACGTCAGGGTAACCGCTAAACAATGCCATCCAGCCATTCTGCAACAATCCGGGCCGTACAGTGCGACGAGGCGGATCTCAGTGCTATCGAGTATTTCATTGATACCCTGTGGGTGGAAAACGGCCTCAGTGAAAATACACTGGCAGCTTATCGCAGGGATTTGTGTGGTTTTGCGCGTTGGCTAACGACACAGCGACTCGCGCTGGTGGATGCCGACGAGATTCAACTTAACGCCTATCTGTCTGTGCAATATCGCGCCGGCCGAAAATTGCGCAGCAATGCACGGCTGCTTTCGGTATTACGTCGTTTTTACCGTTATCTGGTGCGCGAGGGTCGTCGCAGGGATGATCCTACAGCCAACATTTCTTCACCAAAACTGGATCGTCCACTTCCGCATACCCTGAGTGAAGGTCAGGTTGAGGCGCTGCTCAATGCGCCGGATACCAGCGAGCCGATCGGGATACGCGACCGTGCCATGCTTGAGTTGCTGTATGCCAGTGGCTTGCGCGTATCCGAGCTTGTTTCATTGACAGCAGACCGGATCAACCTCAATCAGGGCGTAGTAAAGGTGCTGGGCAAAGGTAGCAAGGAGCGACTGGTGCCGGTCGGTGATGAGGCCTTACGCCGGGTGGCACATTATCTGGACGAAGCGCGCCCTGCCTTGTTGCGCGGCGCAGCTGTGGAAGCACTATTCGTGTCGCGCAAAGCCTGTGGCATAACCCGTCAGGCATTCTGGTATCGGCTTCGCCAATATGCCGCAATAGCAAATATTTCCACGCATTTGTCACCACATACCCTGCGCCATGCGTTTGCCACACACCTGGTGAACCACGGAGCTGATCTGCGCGTCGTACAAATGTTGCTCGGTCACAGTGATTTGTCCACTACACAGATCTACACGCATGTTGCCCGGGAACGCCTCAGACAGTTACACGAGCGCCATCACCCACGAGGTTGATTACTGGGGTAGAATACTGAACCCGGACAGGAGATGACTGTCCAAACCGGGAGTTATTCTCCTCAATAACAGGTAAATTTATTGTGAAAGCAGTTAAAACAGCACTTATCGCGCTCGCCCTTGTGTGCTTCACTCAGGCTGGTCGAGCTGATGAAGCCTCCGATATGAAAGCGATACGCGGTGCGCTGGGTGGTATCAGTATCGGTTCGATTGGATCGACACCAATTCCCGGGCTTTACGAAGTCGTGATAGGTAGTCAGGTGGTTTACGTCAGCGCTGACGGCCGCTACGTGTTACAGGGTGAACTGGTCGATTTCAAGACACAGAAAAGTCTGACCGAGGAGCGGCGTTCCAGTATTCGGCGTGAGATTGTCGATTCCATTGATGAAAGTAAAATGATTATTTTCAAACCGGAAAAAGTGAAATACGTCGTCACGGTGTTTACCGATATTGACTGCGGTTATTGCCGCAAGCTACACAGCCAGATAGACCAGTATCTTGAAAAAGGCATCGAGATTCGCTACCTGTTTTTCCCTCGCTCCGGTCCGAATACTCCGTCGTATTACAAAGCTGTTTCTGTGTGGTGCTCAGATGATCGCAAGAAGGCACTGACTGACGCCAAGAATAATCGATCCGTACCAGACAAGACCTGTGATAACCCCATTGATGAACATATGCAACTTGCCCGGAAACTGGGCCTGCGCGGGACGCCGTTTGCACTGTTCGAAAATGGCCAGTCGCCACCGGGCTATGTAGCCCCGGATGCAATGTTGCAGATGCTCGAGCAGATTAAGGCCGGAAATCAATAAATTGCGTTAGATATTTAATTGCGATGGAAATTGTACTGTGCTGCAGGTCTTACTGCGATGTGTGAAATTTTACCCAGATAGTAATGAGGTTAAATTAATGATTTTGCGTGAGATAGGAGAAAAATATGGAACCGATAAAGTTGTTCATGGGTTCTGTGATATATATGATAAATATTTCAGCGCAGAGAGGGAAAAAGTAAAGAATATTCTTGAGATTGGCGTCTTCTTTGGATCAAGTATTTTGATGTGGAGGGAATATTTTCCTAATGCAACAGTTTGGGGTATAGATTCATTTGAAGGTGTGCAAGGCAATAAGCAGTCTTTCAAGGACGCGGATAAGTTTTATAATGCGTGGAAAGAGCATAATTACAGTAGCATTTCACTACGTAAAATAGATCAGGGAAGCGAGTCGCAACTGAAAATATTCAGGGATGAGATTGAAAGAGAGGAAATTAAATTTGATATTATTATCGATGATGGCAGTCACTTGATGAGAGACCAGCAAATTACTTTGGGGTATTTGCAATGTTTGGTAAATCCAAAAGGGTTCTACGTGATCGAAGACACGCACTCCTCACTGGAAGCTGGGTACGATGTTGAAAATGGTAATTCAACACTGGATATGTTGAATAAATATATGGCAGCTGGTGTTATGCGTTCAAAATATATTGATGTGTCCGTATTGGAAGAAAGAATTGACTTCATTAAGCATGAACATTTATTACATGGAAATCCAGTTCCCTGGCAGAATACCTCGGTATTCAGGGAATGGTATGACGAGAACATAACTGATGATAAGGGCCATGAGCATTGCTCGGTTTCGTTAACATCAATTATTCAATTCAACTAAACTTCTGAAAACTCCGTTTCAGCGACCCAGAACAAGGCGATACAATATGGAATCCACGCTGGATACCCACCGCAAGGCACGATCTATTAATCTTGATGACGGGAAATACGGCACCATCGCAGAGATTGGAGCCGGGCAGGAAACCGCGCGCTGGTTTTTCCAGGTAGGTGGTGCAGCCGGCACCATTGCCAAGGCCATGTCGGCCTACGATATGACCTTCAGTGATTCTATTTACGGGGATTGCAAACGTTACGTCAGCCGTGAACGTTTACAGGCCATGCTGCAGCACGAATATCGGCTGGTAAATGAGCGCTTGGGTGAGAAGCGTGGGGACCACAGTGCGTTCTTCGCCTTTGCCAATACGGTCGCCACGCACAGTTATGTTCGTAAGCAGGCCGGGCATGGATGGCTGGGAATTCGTTTCCAGACACAGCCCGGTGAGGAAGCCTCTCAGATAGATGTGCATGTGTGTCTGCGTGGCCAGGAAAGTCTTCAGGACCAGGAAACATTGGGTATCCTCGGTGTTAACCTGATCTACGGGGCGCTTTACCTGCAAGACAACCCCGAAGCATTGATTAAATCATTACTCGACCAACTGTCCTCCGAGTTGCTGGAAATCGATATGATCGATTTCAGCGGACCGGCTTTCTCGGGTATCGATAATCGCCTGATGGCGCTACGGCTGGTGCAGCACGGTCTGTCCAGTGCGGCCATGTTTCAGGCCGATGGTAAAGTAGTGCAGCCGGCAGATGTGCTGTACAAAAAATCGGTACTGGTCGAGCGCAGTCGTTTCCGTCCGCCAACACACCTGACCATGAACCTCCTCGACAGCGCCCACGCCGAATTCTGCAAGGAAGCCGACGTCAATCATGACGATGTTATCGTGCTTAGTGAAATGACGCTGCACAATCTGGTCGATGGTGAGGAAATTGACGTCGAGGATTACCTGCATCGTGCTGAAATACTCTGTGCATTGGGCAAGCACGTGATGATTTCGGATTGTGGTGCATTCTATCGGCTGGCGGAATACCTGTTCCGCTATACCCGGCAACCGGTTGGTGTGGTGCTGGGTGTGCCGACACTTCAGCAGATATTCTGTGAGAAATATTACGAAAGCCTGGAAGGTGGCATCCTGTCTTCTTTCGGCCGTATGTTCCGCCACGACCTTCGCCTGTATGTCGGGCCGGCACTGGACAGTTCTGATAAAGAACTGGTAACGGTACATAACCTGAAAATCCCGGAGCACCTGAAACATCTGTACCTGCATTTACTGGAGAACGGTTACATTCGCGAGCTGACAGACATCCGTCAGGAATACCTGTCGATATTTTCACACGATGTACTGGAAAAAATTCGCAAAGGTGACCCCTGTTGGGTGGATATGGTACCGGACGCCGTGGAGAAGATTATCCGGGACAAACGCTTGTTTCACTACAAGGGATAGAGGGGCATTAAACAGGACTGAAAATCATTGTGACAGATTTGTGAGATTTGCGTGACGGGCGCGTGAACTCCAGGCGGTACAAAGTACCCCGGAGATCGTTCCGGAACACATAAATCCGAACAGGAGGATGTCATGATGAAAAAACTGATCGCTGGTCTGGTACTGGCCGGAGGCATACATTCTACAGTGCAGGCGCAAGAGCTCACTGTGGAAATTACCAATCTCACCAACGGTATCACTTACACGCCATTGCTGGTTTCAGCACACAACCACCACACCGATGTATTCGAAATCAGTGAGCCGGCATCCGCCAGTCTTCAGGCTATGGCAGAAGGTGGTTCGCTGGACGGGCTGGTGGCTGACCTGGAAGCCGCGGGTGCCGATAACGCGGTTAATCCTGCCGATGGGCTGCTTGCCCCGGGTGCGACAGCTACCGCACATCTGAGTACCAGCAAGCGTAATCGCTACCTGTCTGTTGTGGCCATGCTGTTGCCGACCAATGATGGCTTTGTCGGTCTGGATTCAGTGCGTATTCCCAAGCACTACGGAAGTTACACCTTCTATCTGAACGGCTACGATGCCGGTACCGAAGCCAACAACGAGATCATCAATGGTGGTGGTGCGCCTGGTGTCCCCGGCATACCTGGTGATCCGGGTGCAAACAGCGGTACTGCGGCTACGGGTGTGACGGACAGTGAGCACAATACACTGGTGCATATCCATCGCGGTGTACTGGGCGATATGGATCTGAATGGCGGTGTCAGTGACCTCAATGCGGCAGTTCACCACTGGTTAAATCCGGTTGCCAAAGTGGTCATTACCGTACACAAGCGCAACGAGCACGACGACGATTAATGTGCCGCTTGTTGGCGCAGACTCCCGGGTATACCGGGAGTCTTTTTTATCCACTGTGGCTATAATGGCTTCTGCCCAAATTCGAGAGTTGCAGGACATGGCAAACAGGCTGCTGATCGTGGAAGACAATACGGATATCGCACGTTTGATCCGCTTCCACGTCCGCGATCTGGGTTGTGAAGCCGATATCGCCAGTGATGGCGTCAGCGCACTGGAGATGTTTCAGAAAAACAGCTATCAACTGGTGGTGCTGGATCTTATGTTGCCGGGTATAGACGGTCTGGAAGTCTGCCGGCAGTTGCGCGCACGTTCTTCCCGCGTACCTATTCTTATGCTGACTTCACGGACGGCTGAGCAAGATCGGGTGGCGGGGCTTGAGACTGGTGCTGATGATTACATCACCAAGCCGTTCAGTTTTCCGGAGTTGATGGCACGGATCAAGGCCCAGTTTCGACGCATCGAAGCGCATCAGGACAGAGATAGTGCTACGGGGCAGCCGGTAAAGGCCGGTAACATTTATATCGACACGAAAACCCGGCAGGTCAATATAGCCGGTACAGATGTCGAGTTGACGGCACGCGAATTTGATTTGTTATTGCATTTTGCCAGCCACCCAGGTCAGGTATTCTCGCGTATGCAGTTGCTGGAACAGGTGTGGGGGTATCATTACGAAGGTTATGAGCACACTGTGAATTCTCATATCAATCGCTTACGCGCCAAAATCGAGATGAACCCTGCAGATCCAAATTACATTCTTACCGTGTGGGGTGTCGGTTATCGTTTCAGTGACGCGGTGAACTGATGTTCAGAACGCTATTCGCCAAACTGGCTATGTCACTGATGTTGCTGTTGGCAGGTATCGGCCTGTTATATATTTTACTCAGCACCAGTATCACCCGGCATTACCAACAGGAATTTGTCCAGAGTCTGAATAGCGATCTGGCAGCTAACCTGGTAACGGGACGCAACCTGTTGCGTGATGGTGTACTGGATCAGGATGCGCTCAAGGAAACCTTTCATCACTATATGATGGTTAACCCGGACATCGAGATTTATTTGCTCGATGGAAATGGCCGGATTCTTTCCTATTCCGCAGAACCCGGTCTGGTGAAACGTGAACATGTCGATCTTTCGCCTGTGCAGAACTTTCTGTCCGGCGGAGAATTCCCCCTGCTCGGTGATGATCCGCGCAACTACGAACGTAGCAAGGTTTTCTCCGCCACCCGTTTTTCACTGAATGATGGATCACCTGCATACCTTTATGTCGTGCTCAGGGGGCAGGAATACGAACGCATTGAGCAGTTGTTTCAGAATAACTTTCTTTTCCAGTTGTCGGCTGCGGCACTGCTTGCCAGTCTGATAGTTGGCCTGTTATTTGGCCTGATTTTGTTCCGTTTGCTGACGCGCAGGCTTAACCGGCTAACAGGTTTAATGCAACGGTTTGGTGAAAGCGACTTTATCGAGCCAATCCGCTGGCCGGGAGACACGCGCAGGCGTGACGAAATCGAGTCACTGGGAGACAGCTTTAACAACATGGCAGAGCGCATCCAGGAGCAGCTCGAAAAACTCAAGAAGCAGGATAGCCAGCGCCGGGAACTGGTGGCTAATGTGTCACACGATTTGCGTACACCGCTGGCGGCATTGCACGGCTACATCGAAACCTTGCAGCTCAAGGCAGATGCATTTGATGCAGAAACGCGATCGAGTTATTTACAGACTGCACTCCAGCACAGTACACGACTGACGCGTTTGGTTGACGAGTTGTTCGAGCTGGCAAAGCTTGATGCAACTGACGCGCCTTTGCAGACAGAACCTTTTGCCGCAGCGGAACTGGCTCAGGATATTATTCAGAAATTTCAGCTTCAGGCAGAGCAGAAAGGTGTGCAACTGAAACTTGACGTCGGTGATAGTCTGCCATTTGTGGAAGGTGATATTGCGCTGATCGAAAGAGTGTTGGTGAATCTTATTTCCAATGCTTTGCAGCATACGCCCGAAGGGGGAACTATCACGGTTTCATTGCGACAGGAAGATTCCGGTGTGCGGATTCAGGTGGAAGATACCGGCAGCGGCATACCCGAGAAAGATTTGGGAAAAGTTTTCGAACGTTTTTATCGTGGCGATAATGGCGCTCGCAGTGGTGAACATGCGGGGCTTGGTTTGGCAATCGCCCGGCACATTGTTCGACTGCACGGCGGTGTGATTGGTGTGAGTAGTGAAGTCGGGCAGGGCGCCCGGTTTGCGTTTTCGCTGCACAATAGCCCACCAGATGCCTGATCCGGTTTAGTCGACAGTTCTCAGAGTTGCGCTGTAAGTAAACAACAGGTGGCATTGAATTTTATGTTGTGGCCACAGGTGTGAAGCCGCTTCCCGGTACAGCACCAGTTGCGGCCTGTACTGTTTTTCCAGAGCATTAATCTGTTGTTCCGACGAGACCCTGTGCGATTTATAGTCAATGACATGTACGGTGTCATCTGCCACCAGAAGACGGTCGATAATGCCGAATACCGTGCGACCCTCTTTTCGGTATTGTACTGGTACTTCGTTGAAATTCTGTGTGCCGCTCGAGAATATCCATTCCAGCGCAGGATTGTTATACAATGCATTGATTTCATCATGGCAGCTTGCAAGCATGGCGTTTCCCGGCATTAAATTCTGTTCTTTGGCGACACGCGCAACAATGTCCGGGTTTATAGCGCGTTGTTCGGTCACCAGTTGTAGCATGCGATGAATGATATTTCCCCGAACAGTCCCCAGCGTATCATCTGCCTGAACGTCGGCCGTTTCGACCTGCTGGCTTGGCGCAATTTCGTGTAATTGTCGACTCACCCGGACCGGATTTTTCAGTCGGGGATCTATATCGATGGAAGATTCCGGGTTTTCAGTTGCACGAGGAGCTTTGCCCGGCGGTTCGGAAAAACTGTGTTGCCATTTCGTTTCCAGCTCACTGGTTTCGCAAAGCGCATGGGTGATCTGGGCGTACCAGCCCAGTGATGTGCCTCTGGATGGTTTGCAGCCGGAAATAATCAACATGTTGCGGGCCCGTGTTAAGGCAACATAAAGCAGATTGGCTGATTCGCGAGCTTCTTCGGATCTTTCCAGTTGATATCGTGCTTCAGTAATACTGTCGCGCTGTGCCTTGCTGCCGGGTAACAGGAAGTCCGTGGGCCGATCGGACTCTGCCGGCCAGCGCACCAGAGTCGAGGTGCCCGATGGACTACCCTGACTGGTGGTGTCACACAAAAAAACCACCGGGGCTTCCAGTCCCTTGGCTGCATGAATGGTAAGCAGGTTGACGCGTTGTTGCTGAGCTGCGTCGGGTGTTGCCTTGTTTACGCCTTCCTTGTCCAGTCTGCGGAGTTGTTTTACGCGTTGCAGAAAACGCGGTAGTGTCGGGTAGCGGCCACTGTCAACTTCCAGTGCCAGTTCGATAAAGCGTGTGAGGTTAGCCTCGACCTGCGCTGACTGCGTCTGCGTAACGGCTGCTCGATAGCGTGCCATGACATTTGCCTGATGAAAAATCTGTTCCAGCAAGTCATGAATCGGGATGCGACCGGACAGAGTGCGCCAGTTTCCGAGTAATTGCGCAGCACGTTGCACGCCTGGCGTGCTGTCAGCTTGTTCAGCCAGAGTGAACAGCCGTTCCAGCCAGACGCCGCCGAGCGGCCGGGACAATTCACATAGCAGTGATTCATCCAGTGAGAACAGCGGGGATTTCAGTACCTGTGCCAGCGCGAGATTATCCTGTGGTGTCATCAGTACGGTAAGCAGTGCTTCCATGTCGCGAATTTCCAGGCTCTCCAGCAAGGTGCCGCGATCACGACTGAGATAGGGAATATCAGACTCACGCAGTGCGGTTTCGTAGTCAGCCAGGTGAGTGCGCGAGCGCATCAGGATCAGGATGTCGCCGTAATCAGCGACGCCTTGCTGCACCAGCTGTTCGATGCGCTCGGCTATCTGTCGACCTTCGCGATAAAAACGTCGCTCATGTTTGTCTTCGCGCGGTTGTTCAAGCGGGTTACGCAGGTGCCTGCCCGGGGTGCATTCCCTGACTTCATCTGGCTGGATCAGCGGCCATATCTCAACGTGTCCCCAGGCCTCTGTAAGGTGTGTACTGTGCAACTGATAGCCCGGCAGCAGCGGTTGCATGTCCAGGTGGCTGAAAATTCGGTTCACTACATCGAGAATTGCCTGCGAGGAACGCCGTGATTGATCGAGGTGAATGCTTCGTGCGTCGAGGTTCTGGTTCATCCACTCGGCAGCCTGATCCAGTAAAGCAGGATTGCCACGCCGGAATCGGTAGATTGATTGTTTGCGGTCGCCCACCACAAACAAACTGCGCTTGCGTTCACCACCGGCGGCCATTTCTTCCAGCAGCGGCAGAATCATCTGCCACTGGGTCGGGTTGGTGTCCTGAAATTCATCGATCAGCAAGTGATCAATACGCTGGTCGAGTTTGAACTGTATCCAGTGGGCGTGTTCCGGGTTGTTTAACAACAGGAAGGTTTTCCATTCCAGATCAGAGAAATCCAGCAGACGACGTTCACGTTTGATGCGCTGAAAGTGTTCCAGCATGCGCTGGCCGGCCAGGTACCAGGCATTATTGACGCGCAAGGTACGTTGGCGATTTTCCGCTTCGCGGATAATCTGGAGTTGTTCGCAGAACAAGGTGTGTAACTCAATGAAACGCGCTGCACCGGCTTCGCCCAGTTTTTTTTGCAGTGTAGCCGTTACATTACGGTTTCTCGGTTCAAACTTTTCGGTCATGAACACCGAACTGAGTTGCGCTACCGCCGTACCCGATTCCAGTGCCTGTGTCAGGCAGGGTTCGAGCTGCGCAATAAACGTGAGGTTGGTTTTGGTGGGGTGCTGACCCAATAGCCGGGAAAATTCAGCAAGTTGTTCGCGTGACCGTTCACTCCAGAAGTCTTCTAAAACATTATCCTGCTGGTCGAGTTCCAGTTGTGCTGCGAGTTGTCGGCTTGTGTAGCCGACCGGGTCACTGGCGTCACGTGTCAAGGCCCACCAGTCGCTGCGATGCTCTATGAATTGTCGCAGGGCACTACGGACACTGAACAGGCTGCCGAGCTCGTCAAACAATTGTTCAAGGGCTTTTGCCAGCGAGCCATCGGGAGACCGGGTTGCTTCAGCAAACAGGGCATCCCAACTTTCGTCGATCAGCAGGCCGGTGGTTTCGGACAGTTCAAAGGATGGTGGCAGGCCGGCTTCCAGCGGGAAACGCTGCAGCAGTTCCTGACAAAAGCTGTGAAAGGTTGTGGTGCGCAGGCTGTGTTCACTGCGCAGCCAACCTTCCAGCAGGCTGCGTGCCTGTTCACAAGTGGTCGGTGTGGGTGGTTCGCCGATTTCCTTCAGCATGTTAGTCAGCGTTGCGTCATCAGCTTCCAGCAATGCTTCAAGACGTTCTCCCAAACGTTGCTGCATCTCTCCGGCAGCTTTGCGGGTAAAAGTGATGGCAAGAATGCTGTCAGGTGCGGCACCGGATAACAACAGTCGGGTCAGTCGGGCGACCAGTTGCCAGGTCTTTCCTGTACCGGCAGAAGCGAGTACGCTGAAGCTGCGTGCGGGGTCGGTGGCGAGAGGGGTATCAGTCACAATCAGTGCCCTGTTGTTGCCACATTGCACGCCGGCAAATGCCATCGAACTCGCAGTATTGACAGACCTTGTTGTCGCCCCACGCGGGCAGTGGGGCATGCTGGTGCAAGGCGCTATCAAGCCCAAGTAATCGTTCTCGTAACACAGGCAGCAGATTCTCCAGGTTTTCTGCATCAGCACAGGTTGCAGGTTTCACAGTATCTTTCTCGATTTTCAGGTAGCCGAGCTGAATAACTCCATCGACTGCCAGTGCGTAGCTGGGTAGTTGCACCGCTTCGCCTTCTTGTACCTGTTGTTCAGTGGGTGGCTTGCCGGTTTTGTAATCCACCAGTGCAACCCCGGCAACATTGCGATCAAGACGATCAATACGGCCACCGATCTCCAGACTACCGGTCAGCGCTTCTCTGACATTGACTTCAGCTTCATGCTCTGGCCATTCCGTGCGGCGGCTGATTTCCCAGTTGAGGTACTCAGGCAGTACGCGGCTCCATTGCTGGTACCAGCTGCGAGCTTCAAAGTTTTCACGCATGCCGTCAGTGAAAACATTCAGGCTGATGAGTTTGAGAAGTTCCATGGCGTCTTCGCGCTGCTCTTTTTCAAGTGTGCCTTGCCAGGGGCCGGGTAAATCATCCACGTTGCTGTTGAAAGCCTGAATGATGCGATGCACCAGTGAGCCATAATCCGCCTTGCTGAGTGCTTCGGTGATTTCTTCCGGTGGCTTCAGGCGTAATGTGTCAGCGGCGTAAAACCGGTACGGGCAGTCGATGATTCGCTGGTGGGTAGAGGCCGACCACTTTGCAGGCAACAATGCCGGACTCGCCGGCGGTGCAGGGCGCGTGCTTGTTTCCGGTAGTGACAAAGTGTCCGGTGTGGCCGGGTATACATCCGGGTGCCTGAGTAAGCGGCCGAGCCCGGGTTCCTCAAGTGATTTCCTGAACGTGTTGCGATAGAACACTTCCAGCAGTTCCAGCCACGGACTCGGGGCAACCGGTTCACCGTCCTGTTCGCGATGACGGGTTAACAGCACTTGGTCAGCACCAAGCAGGGCGCGGCAGAAATGGTGAAGACGTTCAGCAAGTGTTTGTGACCAGGTTGAAAGCCCAAGCTCTCCGCGCACCCGCTGGTTAAAAAAAGCCTGGGTGGCGGGTTTTCCCGGTAGCTGGTCCCGGCTGCAACCGGCGAATACCACAGCTGCAAAACGTTGCAACCGGCTTTGTTCCAGAGTCAACAAGCGAACCGGGCTGCCATGATCGGGAGGATGGAAATTGGCGCGTTCGAGATTTCGCCCCAGCCAGTCGCGGAACTCGCGCCAGCTTAGCGCCACGCTGCTGCGCTGGCCGGCTGCATGCAGTGTGTCGAGGAGCGCCAGTACTTGCTGTCCGGCATCATCTTGTTGCAAGGCTTCGCGAGCGCCCAGTTCAGCCAGACTCAGGCCAAGTGCTTCGAGGTAATCACTGACAGGGTGTTTCTCACTCTGTAGTGCCAGTAACGGGTTGGCTGCCTGCTCAAGGCGACCAAGCAAGTTATGCAGCGCTTGTCTGGACAGCTCCCCCCAGTCCGGTAGCCGCGCGCTACGACGGTCCAGATGGTAGCGGTAGCGATCCAGGCCACAGGCGATGTTTTCATGCAGGATGATGTCCTGTTCCAGCCGCCGGACCTGAGTAAGGTGGTCTTCCCTCTCATCAGGGTAAAGGTAAGGTGATTTGAGTACATCCAGTAACGGTGCACAGGCGAAATCTTCTTCGACCGTTTCCAGCCAGCGTTCCAGCAATGCAGCGGCACTGGTGGTGGAGAGTGCCCAGCCACCGGCATCATCCAGCGGAATCTGCGAATTTTCCAGCACGGCGCGCACCCGACGCGCCAGTCGTCGGTCACCGGTAATGATAGCGATGGGGCCATCTGGTTTGTCCAGTAGCCAACGGCGTACTTGCAGAGCGACAGCCTGCGCCTCTTGTTCAGGGTTGTCGGCGCAAAAGGTATGCAGGCAGTCTGCAAGCGGGTCAGTCCGGGTGTCTTTGGCGAAGTGCTCGGCGCGTTCCTTAAGGTGTCTGTCTGAATCCTCGAACAGTGCATCGATGAAGGCATCACCGGCGTGGTCCGGTGCCGAAATAGCTGGAATTTCCAGCCCCAGTTGAGTCAGTAACGTATTGAGGGGGGCATGCGGATGGTAGTTCTCACCGTTTGTCGCACCGTGCAAGACAAGGCGTGCTTCGCCACGTTGCAGGCGTTCGCGCAGCCAGCGGGTTTCTGTTGCATTTAAGGCTGTGAAGCCGACCAGCCACAGTATTTGCTCGTTGAGACAGGCTGCACTGTCGTCCAGTTGCTGTCGGTGTGCGCCGGCCGGGTCTGTCAGTTGGTCTGCCTCCAGTTGTTCACGCCAGGCGTGCCACAGGGTGTGTAACATCCAGGCTTCCTGTTGCAGCGTGGCGTTGGGTTTGCGCAAGCCATAGGCTTGTTGTAGCTGCGAGTGGAAAGACTCGAAATCATCGTCAGGTGTTTGCTCGGCACGGCTCATATCATCAAACAAGGTGAGCAGTTCATCGGCCATCAGCCAGGGGTCGATGTCAGCGTAGAGTGATTTGCTGTGGCGCAGCGCCTCGGCAAGGATCAATTCGCGCGAAGGCCGGTCGAGAAGTGTCTTGCACAGCGGAACAGTTCGGGACAGCCAGCCAGACAGGGTGTCGATGTGTGGGCCGAGGAGTGCCGGGTAGCCAAGGACTTCGGCCTGTTGCAGCAGCACCGCACGCAGTGCAGGTGCGCACTGCGTGTCAGGCAGTAGAATCTGGCAGTGGCTCAGGTCGGGCAGTTTGTCGCGGTAGTGTTCGAGTACCTGCTGCGCCGTGACAGCGAGCGGGTCTTCAGTAAACGGAACAAGGCAGTAGGCGGTCAACGTTCCAGCAGTTTGAGTTTGTCTTCCTTGCCCAGCCAGTCGTCGGCATCAGGCGGCGGATCTTTTTGCTGGGTGATAACCGGCCACAGTTGGCCAAGCTCCTCGTTCAGCGCCAGGAAGGCGTGCTGATCTTCCGGCAGATCGTCTTCGGGGAAGATGGCTTCAGCTGGACATTCCGGTTCACACAAGGTGCAATCGATACACTCCTCCGGATCGATAACCAGAAAATTCGGCCCTTCATGGAAACAGTCTACGGGGCAGACTTCGACGCAATCCGTGAACTTGCACTTGATACAGTTTTCACCCACTACAAACGTCATAACATGCTCCTGACTCAACAGGCGCATATGATACACGGATTGCGAGGGGTGTTTCTAACCGGTCAGACAGACACGGATTTTTTTTCTTCGTCCTGCTCGGGAGTTGAGGCTTCGACGCGGTTGCGGCCTGCTTCCTTGGCACGGTACAACGCCTTGTCAGCGGTCTCGATCAGTATTTCGGGTTTTTCTTTTTCGTCCGGTATCAGCGTAGCTACGCCCATGCTGAGGGTAACCCGGTCCTGATCGCCGGCATCGACGTGTGGGATATTAAGGCTTCTGACGCCAAGCAGCACCTTGTTTGCTACCGCAATGGCGCCTTCATGCGTGGTGTCGGGCAACACCATAACAAATTCTTCACCGCCGTAACGACTCACAAGATCGGCAGGTCGATGTACGGTTTTCTTCAGTGCGCGGGCAACTTTTATCAGCGTGTCATCACCCGCCTGGTGGCCATAATGATCGTTGTAGCGCTTGAAGTGATCGATGTCGGCAAAGATCAACGACAGAGGCATGCTGGCACGATGTGCTCGCTGCCATTCCTGCTCCAGCGTTTCATCGAACTGGCGACGATTGGCTACGCCGGTGAGCCCGTCAAGTGATGACAGGCGCTGTAATTCTCTGTTGCTACGCGCAAGTTCTTCATTCATCATCTCAAGTTGAGCCTGCATTTTGCTCAGTGTGTTGAAGGCCTGGTCGCGTTCCTTATGGGCCAGGTAACTTCTTGCATGGGAGCGAATGCGTGCCAGTAATTCAATTCTTTCCGGCAGTTTGACCAGATAGTCAGTGGCACCATGGCTGAAGGCTTCACTCTTGACGTTAGGGTCATCCTTGCTGGAAAGCACAATGACAGGGATATTCTTGGTGGCTGGATTGTTGCGGTAGAATCGCACCAGTGTCAGGCCGTCAACATCCGGCATGACCAGATCCTGCAATATGACGGTAGCTTGTATTTCTGCAGCCTTTTGTACAGCCAGTTTGGGGTCAGAGCAGTAATGGAAATCGATATCGGGCTCGTCAGCAATCATGCGCCGGATACCCTCGGCAACCATCTGTTGGTCATCGACAAGGAGTACAACTGCCCACTTGTTTTTGTCATTGATATCCATTGTTATCCCGGTTTCCGTTTTCCCCAGCCTCCGGAAGAGGCTTCTTCTGCCCATCGAATCAGCCTTGGCCCAACGTCCCCCAGCGTTAAAATTTCTTTCGCTGCATCAATGGCTTTTGCGGCTTTCGGCATACCGTAAACGGCACAGCTGGCCTGATCTTGAGCGATTGTGTGCCAATCTTGATCGCGGAGCATTTTCAGGCCTTTTGCTCCGTCTTTGCCCATGCCGGTCAGAAGCACTGCAACCGATTGAATTTTATAATTATTGGCAAGGCTTTCGAAGAAGACATCGACAGAAGGCCGGTACACTTGTTCGACCGGGTGCGGGGTGTAATCGAGAGTTCCTTGTTGCGTTATTACGAGGTGGTTTTCGCGCCCGCAAACCAGTACTTCGTTGGCATGAAACCGGTCGCCGGGCTGTGCGGCCCGTACCGGCAGCGAAGAGTAATCGTTGAGCCAGTTAATAAAGCTGGCGGAAAATTGTTCATCGACGTGCTGGATAATGGCGACGGCAACGCCAATGTCAGCTGGCAGGGTTTGTAGTATTTCACGCAGTGCAGCCGGTCCGCCGGTGGATGCCCCGATCGCAATCAGTGGTACGTCGGGTGACTGGTGAATTGACCGGACAGGTTCGTTTTTGTTCGCTCTTTTGTGCACAGGCTTGTCCGCCATCAACAAGGCAATCGCATTTATTTTTCGAACCAGAATTTTGGCTCCCTCGGCATCGCCTTTTTCCCCCAGTATCGGAGTGTTCACTGCATCAATCGCTCCGGCACCCATGGCATCAAAAACACGTCCGGCAAATCCGTCGATGATTGCAGTGACAACAAGAATGGCGCAGGAGTGGTGCGCAGTAATTTGCCGAGTGGCTTCTATGCCATCTATGCCGGGCATGATCAGATCCATAAGAATAATATCGGGACAATGTTGGGCGCAGCGGGTAACAGCCTCCTCTCCACTGAAGGCAGACCATAGTAACTGGTATTCCGGTATGTCGCTGATAACGCGACGTAGACTTTCTACCGCCATTACAGAGTCATTTACAATTGCAATGCTGATCATGTATTTCGTTTACTCCGTCACGCCGATAAGATCGACAACCGCGTCGATCAGGGTCTCGTCGTGGAAACTGCCCTTGGTCAGGTAATAGTCGGCGCCAGCTTCCAGCCCGCGTTGCCGGTCTTCCTCGCGATCCTTGTAGGACACGATCATGACCGGAGTGGCGTGCAGGCGGTCATCCTGTTTAATCAATCGAACAAATTCAAAACCGTTCATGCGTGGCATATCGACGTCGCTGATGACCAGGTCGTAGTCGCTCATGCGGATGGCGTTCCAGCCGTCCATACCATCGACAGCCACATCGACCTGATAGCCCCGGGTAGCGAGCATGTTGCGCTCAACTTCGCGGACGGTAATTGAATCGTCGACCACCAGTATGCGTTTTCCGGCATGTGTGGGAGCGCCTTCGTTGTCTTTTATCCGGTCGAGTCGTCCGCCAGCGATAAGAATGTCAATGGAACGCAACATGTCATCGACATCGATGATAAGGCAGGGGTCTCCGTTCTCAAGCACGCTTGCAGCGCTGATATCCTGGACTTTCCCCAGGCGCGGATCGAGGGTATGTACGACCAGGCTGCGTTCGCCAATAAAGCGATCAACAACCAGTCCCGAGCGGTTCAGTCGTTCGCCCAGTACTACAACGGAAAGTTCTTCACTGGTTTCAGGTGAGTTGTTGCAGCCAAGAACCTGGCTGGCGAACACGATGCCGACATGCTGGTTGTCGATGGTGAAGTACTGGCGATTTTCCAGAGATTCAATTCGGCTGGTGTCCAGTTTCAGCGTTCGATCGATGCGCGCCAGCGGGATGGCATAAGGTTCATTGCAGATTTCTACCAGCAACACACGAACAATAGAAAGCGTGATGGGCAATTGTAGATGGAAGCGGGTTCCCTTGCCGGCCTCCGTGGTGGCACGGGCTACGCCACGCATTTGTTGCACTGTGCTGTGAACGACGTCCAGACCGACGCCGCGTCCGGATATTTCAGTCACTTCCTCGCGTGTCGAGAAGCCTGGCAGGAACAGGAATTCCAGCAGTTCAGCTTCGGACAGTTCGGCGGCCATGGCTTCGGTCACCATGCCACGGGCGGCAACTTTATTCCTCAGTTTCTCGATGTTGATACCACAGCCATCGTCTTCAACATTGATAGACAGCATGCCGGCATTGTGTGATGCGTTGAGTGTCAGAGTCGCTTGTTCCGGTTTACCTGCCGCGCGCCGCTGTTCCGGCGTTTCGATTCCATGGTCAAGTGCATTGCGTATCAGATGATTGAGCGGGGCATCTATGCGCTCAAGGATGTCGCGGTCGACCTGGGTAGCACGCCCTTCTATTTTCAGTTCAACCTTCTTTCCAAGCTGACGGGCAACATCGCGTACCAGGCGAGGATAGGCACGGGTAGCATCCGAAAAGGGCCGCATACGGCTTGATATAACTTCGCCGTGCAGACGATTGCTCAGTCCGTGCATACGTCGGTCAAACTCGTCCAGTTCTATCAGCCGGTCGGAGAGTAGATGGCGACAGCGATTTGCCTTGGTGTGAATTTCGCCGGCCAGTGTCTTGCTGTACTCGTCGCCATTACTGGCGAGCAAGCTGTCATTCAGGTTATCAAGTAAATTAATCAGTTCTGCCTGTCTGTGTTTAATCTGTTGCAGTGCATCAGCGAAAGGATGCAACCAGCGAGATTCAACCTGCACCTCGCCTGCCAGCCCAACCAGCTTGTTCAGGCTTTCTGCCGAGACGCGAACAGATTCGTCACCGGGTGCTGGCGGCTTGCTGGTGCTTGTTGAAGGCTGTGCTGCGGTATTTTCTGTTGGTGAGGCCGTAACGGGCTGCTCCTGAGCAGGGGTTTCTGCCTGCTCAGCGGGTGTTTGCGTTTCATCGTTACCAGCCGCGTCCTGTGTTGAAGGAACAGGTTCCGGAGGAGGGCTGATTTCAGCTGCTTCCAGTGAATCAATATTTGCAATGCTTTCGATAATTCGGGATAACGTTTCGTCATCAGCTTCGTTTTTCGAAATAGCGACCAGTAGATCAACACCTTCCAGCAGCAGATCAATCTGGTGGGGTTGAAGCACCAACTCTCCGTTTTGCGCTGAAACAAAGCAATCTTCCATCACGTGCGCAAGCTTGACGCCTGCGTCGATGTCTACCATGCGTGCTGCACCCTTAATGGAATGTGAGGCGCGCATCAGAGCTTCAAGTTGCCTGGCAGGGTCAGACTGTTGCTCCAGCGATAACAGGCCATCATTAAGAATGGTCGCCTGGTTGTCTACTTCAAGACTGAACAACTCCAGCATGGAGAAATTTCCGAGATCGTCGCTCATTGCATATCCTTCGAGAGCGCGTAAAACATTAACTCGGTATCCAGTACACCGACATGCCGGTTTTTCCATTTAACGACGCCAGTAGTGAAACTGGATTTCGATTTGGAAACGGTTACCGGAGAAGCTTCCAGTTCGTCATCAGAGTATCGATGAATCCCGTGTACTTCACTGGCAGGAAACACAAAGCTCTGTTCATTCCATGTCACGGAAATCATGCGCTCGTGTATTTCACGGTCGCTGACATATTCCTCGCGAGCTTTTTCAAGATGTAGCAGTACGCCAAGGGAGACGCATAATTTCAGTTCGCCGCGTATATTGACCAGCCCCTTGATCAAGGTTCCATCGGTGCGTGGCAAACTGTGAATAGAGCGCAGCGGTGTAATTTCATCAATGCAGCTGCTTTGTAGCGCCATCCATTCATCGCCAAGTCGGAATAGCAGTGTTGATCGGGCATCAGTGTTTTTTTTCGGGCGTGGTTCGGCAAAACGTTGTGTCCATTCTCGCCGGTAGTCGTTCGAAGCAGGGCGATCCAGAACCTGTCGACCCGCGGCTGAGTAGTGGGCACAGTTACGACAGTGCATAACCTGCTCGAGCCTGGGGCAGCTTGCCTGATCCTTGCTCCATACGCCGATACGATTCCAGCAGTCGTCCAGTTGCTGCCCATCTGGCTGATGCTGTGTGTTCATCTAATAGCCTCAGTCAGATGCTTTGACGCAGTGCGTTCTGCACGCTCACGGAAGCGGCTCGCATTGGCGTTATCACCAAGTTGTTCGCAAACGATGCCGAGATGTACCAGTGCTTCATGGTGGGCAGGGTCCAGATAGACAGCCTTGCGCAGTAGTTGCTCTGCTTCAGTCAGGTTGCCGGCTGATTCGCGAATAAGACCGAGAAGAAAATAGGCATCTGCCTGATGAGTCTGTTCAGATAACAAACCTTCACACTGTTCGGCAGCTTCGCCAAGATGCCCCTCGTCGGCAAGACGGAAGGCCTGTTTCAGCAAGTCGCCATCAGGTTCTCCGGTTTCGTCTGTGCTTGTTCCCGGCTCTGCAAATACGATGTCCGAGAATGGCAATGGCATAGTATTTCTTTTTGCAGCGCTTTGACTTCGTGGTGGCTGGCGACGCATTCTATCGGCTGCAAGATGTTCTTCATCTTGACTGTCATCTTTGCCGTACCGGAAGCCGAAGCAGCGTTGACTGGGCAAGGGAGTGAACTCGCGGTTCAGTAGTAGACCAGTCTCCGAGTGGCCGAGAAACAGCACCCCGTCGTCGTTCAACAGGGATGACAGGCGGTCGATGGCGGTGTCCTGGGTTGCGCGATCAAAATAGATAAGCAGGTTGCGGCAAAAAATCACATGATAGAGTGGGCGTCCGCTGCTGAAGTTGCTACCGAGCATGTTGGCCTGTTCAAAGTTTACATATTCCCGAATGTTGTCGTTTACACGAAAACGTGCGTTATTTTCCTGGAAGTGCTTGTCCCGGTACTCAAGACGGTTGCCACGAAAAGAGTTCTTCCCGTATTCACCTTTATGCGCCTTGTCGATGTTGATACTACTGATGTCGATGGCGTCAATACGCGCTCTGCTTGAAGCAAGATCGGAATCTGCGAGACACATGGCCAGAGTGTAGGCTTCTTCACCGCTTGAGCATGGCACGCTAAGTATGCGTAAAGTGTCACCGGGATGCTGTACCATCCATTCTTCTTTCAGCCATTTGTTAAATGCGTCGAAGGGATTGATGTCACGGAAGAACCATGTTTCGGGGATGATGACGGTGTCAATCAGCGCATCCATTTCAGTGCCGGAATGTAACAGTACACGTTCATAGTCGGAAATATCCGTGATTTCGCAATCACGCATACGTTGTTCTACCGCGTGCAGAATGGTGCTTGAACCAACGGTGGAGCTGTGCAGGCCCATACGGGTTTTTAACAGTGTTTCAATGTTGCCAAGGGACATGTCAGACCGCCTCGGCAGGATATAGCTGGAGTTGTACGTCCGTTGGCACCAGGTCAGTGACTGAGAGTCTCTGTACCAATCCCTGGTCGGTGTGTGCGGCGTGCCCGATGAAAGGGGCGTCGGCAATGCTGATGCCCGTATCTGTGAATTCGCTTTCGTCCAGTTGCAATGTTTCCGTAACACGTTCTGCCAACAGTCCCAGAGTGCGCGTGCCACCCGCAGACAGAGGGAATTCGACAAGAATCATGCGTGTTGTAATACGGTTGCTGCAGGCCTGGTTATTCAGCAGCCTGCACAGGTCTATTACCGGAACATGTTGTCCGCGGTAATTAAACAGGCCGGCAATGTAATCCGGTGTTTTTGGCAATGGTTCCAGTTCAACCATCGAAGCGATTTCCACCACTTCGCGGGCCGGTACTGCATAGCGACTGTTACCCAGCTGGAATAACAGCATCAACATCGGCGTGCCCTCAGGAGTTGACCCGGAAGTGAGAAGCGCCTTCCTGAAGACGCTGCGCTGCCTCGTTTAGTTGCATGATGGCACCGTTGGATTGTCGCAACGAGTCGGCTGTCTGTTGTGCTGATTCACTTAGCTGGACAATAGAGTCGCGGATCTGATTGCCACCCTGTGATTGCGAGATCATGCCTTCGTTGACTTCTTCGAAACGCGGTATCAATGTTTCGACCTGTTCAATAATACTGGCCAGTTGTGAACCAACCTGGCGTACATCGTCAACGCCGCGACGAACTTCTTCCGAGAATTTTTCCATTCCCATTACGCCGGCAGACACGGCTGACTGCATTTCCTTGACCATCTGTTCTATATCCCAGGTTGCCACTGCGGTTTGATCCGCCAGGCGGCGAATCTCGGTAGCGACTACAGCAAAGCCCACGCCATATTCACCGGCCTTTTCCGCTTCTATAGCAGCATTCAATGACAGCAGGTTGGTCTGGTCGGCTACGCGATTAATAGTGGTGACCACGGTATTGATGTTGCCGGCTTTCTCACTGAGCACAGCCAGTTTCGATCCGATCGAGTCTGTAGCATCCATCATCTGGTGCATAGTTGATTCCATGCGCTGCAACGATGAGCGCCCGGTGTTGGCATTCTCCGATGTTTTCCAGGCCACTTCGGTGACTTCGCTCATGGTTTTAACCAGCTCTTTGGATGTCGCAGTGATTTCTGTAACGGTGGCTTTGATTTCGTTGGTGGTCGCCGCCTGTTCGGTCACAGTGGCTTCCTGTTGTTTTGCGGTTGCTGCGATTTCAGTTGCCGAGGAGGTGACCTGTACACCGGACTGCTGGATGCGTGCAACCAGCGAGTTGAGGCTGTCGAGCATTTGCTGAATACCGGCGGCCAGCTCGGAAATAATATCCTGGTCCCGGTACACCATAATCTGCCCGGTCAGGTCGCCTTCAGCCGCCATCGCGACAACTTCCTGAATCAGTTCTACCTTGCCCTTGATGTCTTCCGAAGCCTGTCGCTCTCGTTCGACAATACTTTCTACCTTGCGATTGGTGGCATTGAAAGCATTGGCAAGGTGGTTGAACTCTTTCAGTGCATGGCTGTTGACCTGAATACTGGTGTCGCCGCTGGCAACAAGCTGCATGTCGTCGAGCATGGTGCCCAGCGGACGGAACAGGAAACGATCGAGCAGCAGCATGGCAATTAGCAGCGCAGCACCGACCATCGCAGTCAGCAGGCCTGTGGTGTGGTTACGTTGTTCACGGGTAGCCTGATACAGCGCGGACAGATCATCGAGTACCACCAGTTTCGCCAGCAAAGGCCCGTTTCCCCGTTTCAGAACATAAGTCACTTCCGGTGTGGTCTCAGTGGGTTTTGCCCATCCCTCGCCCTCGAACAGAGTGTCGCCGTTTATGGTGTTGATGCGTAGTGGCAGGCCTGTCAGTGCAGCGACAGTCTGAAGAGAGTGAGCCGGATCAAAGCGCAGTTCCAGATACCCCTTGCCGGAATTCTTGCCAATGTTCTGCACGATGGAATACCGCGGCAAGTCACCGTTCAGCCAGTAACCTTGTGTTAACAGTTCGGAATCACTCTGTTCCAGAATCGGGCTGCTGTAGCCTTCTTCCTCGCCAGCGGACATCAGAAGTTGCTTGCTGCTGTTGTACAAGTGAGCCGAAACCGGCCGTAGCTGTGGCAGGTCGGTATCGAGCGGTGCGTGCAACAGTTTTGCCAGCACCGGGTTTGCCGTGCCAGCAGGCGCTTCAGCCAGGTAACTGGAAAGTCCGGGTTGGCGTGAAAATGCCTTGGTCGCGGCACTGGCAAGATGCCCGGCGTTGGTTTCCATCTGGATCAGTGAAGATTTGCCGGCGACGTCGAGAATTTGCTTCACCGTTGCCATCTGGGCATCGGTTGCTGCCCCCCGGTATTCGTTTTCTGCAATGAAGGAGGTGCTGATACCCAGCACTCCGATGAGCAGTAGCACTCCAGTGGTCAACGCTTTGACTGAGATTTTTTCGATTCGCATGGTGGGTTCTCGTCGTTTCCTGTCAGTAGGTTGCTGTCGATCCTTCGATAGACAGGTGAACTGCAATTTACTTGCCAGCGTTTTCAGGCAGCTGCGGCAAGCCACAAATTTGCTGACAGAGGTGTGTTCACCCGGAAGACGGGTTGGTATTTGTCATGACAAACAGTGGTGAGGTGTTTGTCTGGCACCAGGCGATATCTGTAACTATATGTAAATACAGGGAATAAGATAAATGCAGATGGCTCGTCTGGTTTGTGGTGTCGTCAATCCGGCAATGCGCCTGATGTCTGTCATCGAGACTGATGTTCAAACTGGTATCAAACTTGCCGTTAATTCAATAACGACAAAAATTTGTCACTGTGGTGAGGAAGCCATGTTTCCAACACAATTAACGAAACTATGTGCCGTGGCCAGTCTGCTGGTGGCAGGTGTAGTGTCTGCCGAGGCATACAAAATCATTCCGATGAACCAGAAGAGCCTTGCAACCTACTATGTTCAGGCGAGCATGCTGGGCAGTGGCGAAGTTGAGTTCATGGTAGATACCGGAGCGGGTTACACAACCATCAACGAGCACACGCTGGAACAGCTGATCGAAGCTGAAAATGCGGACTTCGTGGGCGAATTGACTGGTGTGATGGCGGATGGCAGTGAAATCCGTCTGCCGCTGTACCGGATTAAGCGACTGGTGCTGGGCGAAGACTGCGTTTTGCACGATGTCGATGCTGCTGTTTTTCCAGAAGAAACTCGAATGCTGCTGGGTCTGAGTGCGCTGGAAAAGGCTTCTCCCTTTATTTTCTCTACGAATCCCCCTCGACTGAGTCTAAGTAACTGCGGCACCGCTGCAGGCTGATTATTATCAGCCGGCCATTGCGCCGGTTCCCCTTCTGCTGGAGAATAAAACCTGACCGGTTAACGGTGTTGCGCTCGTCTGGCGTAATGCCTGATCAGTCATAAAAAAATAAAACAATGCTCGGAGGAAAACACAATGAAACAGGTAACACGTATTTTTATGGTTGTTGGTTTTGGTCTCACCAGTAGTCTGGTTTTCGCTGGTGAGGGTTACGTCAGTAGTATTTCGAATTCCGTTGTTCGTACCGGTTTCGGAGAATGCTTGCACACGGCCCGTTGGTCGGAGCAGGTCGCCGTAGTGCAATGCGAACCGGAAATTGTCGCAGCGCGTGATGCGGTAAAACTGGCGGCCATAGAGGTCGTTATGGTCAAGGAACTCAAACCAATTCGTCTCGAAACCGATGCCTTGTTTGCATTTGACAGCGCGGCGCTGACTGAAGGCGGCAAAACGCGTTTAAATGCTGTGCTCGGGAGCCTGACAGCTGCTGATCTGAAAGATGAGAAAATTCGTATTACGGGTCATACCGACGTAATTGGGGATGATGGATACAATCTCAAGCTGTCTCAGCAACGTGCCTTGGTAGTGCGTGATCATCTGGTGTCGCAGGGCGTGGTTCCCGGTTTTATCGAAACCAGTGGTGTTGGAGAATCACAGCCGCTTGTGAATTGTGACGGGAAACATGGTGCAGCACTGGTGAGTTGTCTGGCACCTAATCGGCGCACTGAGGTGGAGTTGTCCGCCATGGAGCTGGTTGAAGTAGAAAGGAAGCCCTCAGACTAGCGGGTTAATTCTTTAAGCTTGTATAGCAGTTCCAGCCCCTGACGAGGTGACAGATCGTCGGGTTCAATACCCTGGAACGCGTCGACCAGTGGATGTTCCTCGTTGCCGGGGAACAGGTCGATTTGTGGTGTGTTTTTATCTGAAGCCGTGTTGTGGCGGGCCTTGTTTTCAAGATGCTGTAATTGCTTGCGTGCCTCAGCCAGTACCTTCTCCGGTACTCCGGCGAGGGCAGCGACTTGCAAGCCGTAACTGCGGCTGGCGGGACCTTTCTTGACGGTATGCAGGAACACGATGCGATCTCCGTGTTCCACGGCATCGAGATGGACGTTGCTGATGCCTGTGCATTCTTCCGGCAGATTGGTCAGTTCAAAGTAGTGCGTGGCGAATAATGTCCAGGCACCAATACCGGCCAGTTCGTGCGCCACAGCCCACGCAAGCGAGAGTCCGTCATAGGTGCTGGTGCCGCGGCCGATTTCGTCCATCAGCACCAGGCTGTGGTCGGTGGCATTGTTGAGGATATTGGCGGTTTCAGTCATTTCCACCATAAAGGTTGAACGGCCGCTGACCAGATCATCTGATGCGCCGATGCGTGTGAAGATACGATCGACTGGTCCGATCCTGGCCGAATCGGCTGGCACGAAACTCCCTATGCAGCCCATTAGCACTATAAGTGCGGTTTGACGCATGTAGGTCGATTTTCCGCCCATGTTCGGGCCGGTAATGACCAGCATGCGCTGGCTATCGTCTAGCGTGACGTCATTGGGAACAAACGGTTCATCGCTACAGTGTTCGATCACCGGGTGGCGTCCACCGTTGATGACGATGCCCGGTTCGTCGGTCAGTAGTGGGCGTGACCAATTGAGGCGGTCAGCGCGTTCGGCCAACGTCGTCAGCACATCCAGCGTGGCGATACCTTCGGCGCAGGCGGTTAAGGGTTGCAGGCGTTCCATCAGCTGGTCGAGCAGTTGATCGTAGAGCAGCTTCTCACGCTCCAGTGATTTGCTGCGTGCACTCAGTACTTTGTCTTCGTGTTCTTTTAACTCAGGCGTAATGTAACGTTCCACACCTTTTAATGTCTGGCGACGTTGGTAGTTATCCGGCACCTTGTCCGCCAGGTTGCGGCTAACTTCGATGTAATAACCGTGGACGCGGTTGTAGCGTATTTTCAGCGCGCCGATGCCGGAGCGTTCGCGTTCGCGTGTTTCCATATCGATCAGGATCTGGTCGCTTTGTTCGCTGAGGTAACGTAGCTCATCGAGCTCGGCATCGTAGCCGGTTGCAATTACACCCCCGTCGCGCACCAGCGCTGGCGGGATGTCGGGAATAGCTTTACGCAGCAATTTAAGGACTTTCGGGTGTTCGCCAATGCGGCTGGAAAGTTTTCCCAGCAGCGGATCGTTGTCACTGCGTAGCAGTTTCTGGAGTTCCGGCAGTCGCGCCAGCGTATCGCGCAGGGCGCTCAGGTCACGCGGGCGTGCCGACTTTAAGGCAATGCGTGACAAGATGCGTTCCAGATCGCAGTTACCGCGTAATGAATCACGCAGAGATTCAAACAGTCGCGCTTGCAACAGCGATTCAATGCATTGATGACGGCTCGCCAGTGTCGCGCGGTCGCGCAGTGGTCGGTGCAACCAGCGCCGCAGCATGCGCCCGCCCATGGCGGTTACACTCTTGTCGAGCACGGCAATCAGACTGTGTTTTTTCTCCCCGGATTGCGCCTGATCGAGTTCCAGATTGCGGCGGGTGGCGGCATCGAGAATGACACTGTCTTCGTGCAGTTCGGTGTGCATGCCGCGCAAGTGGGGCAGGGCGGCGCGCTGGGTGTCTTTGACATATTGCAGCAACGCACCGGCAGCGCCCACGGCGACCGGCAGATCCTGACAGCCAAAGCCGGCGAGATCGTGGGTACCGAACTGCTGGTTCAGTTGTCCAGCAGCGCTTTCGGTGTCGAAGTGCCAGGGTGGCAGACGGCGCAGTCCGGCACGCTGTTGCAGCGCGGGTGGCAGGGTAAGGTCTTCGCTTGCCAGTAGCTCTGCAGGTTGCAGGCGGGCGATTTCGCCGAGTAAGGCATCTTCACCGTTGAATTCCTGCACAGTGAAGCGCGCCGCTGAAAGGTCCAGCGCTGCCAGTCCGAAATAGCCTTCCTCGTCCTGGTGCAGCGCAACCAGCAAATTGTCGCGGCGGTCGTCCAGCAGCGCATCTTCGGTGAGTGTACCGGGCGTGACGATGCGTACTACCTTGCGTTCAACCGGCCCCTTGCTGGTGGCCGGGTCGCCGATCTGCTCGCAAATGGCCACCGATTCACCAAGCCGTACCAATTTCACCAGATATGACTCGATGGAATGCACCGGCACGCCGGCCATCGGGATGGGTTCGCCTGCTGACTGACCGCGTGTCGTGAGGGTGATATCCAGCAATTCAGAGGCACGGCGTGCGTCGGAATAGAACAACTCGTAGAAGTCGCCCATGCGGTACAACATGAGAATATCCGGATGCTCTGCCTTGAGGCCCAGATATTGCACCATCATCGGGGTGTGCTTGCGAGTGTCGGGGGCGGCGGACATGGTGCGCAAGTCTAGCGGATTTATCCGTTCGCTACAGCTTGCACATCGGGCGCGCCTTTGCTAATCATTAGGTATACAACCGGAGGAACCAAGCATGGGTCTGGATCAACGAACATACGAAGAAAAACGCGATTACATTCGGGTGCCGGTACAGTGTGAGGTGGCTCTGGAAGCGATCGATGGCAGTAAGCATTTTGTTGCCGAAGGCAGAAACCTGAGTGGAAACGGGGTGTTGTTCTTCACTGATGAGCGGTTACAGCCGGGGGATCGGCTGAATCTGCATATCGAGGCAACCCAGGTACTGATGTCGGTGCTGGACGCGACCATTGAAGTGGTGCGGGTCGAGTCACTGGCGGGTGAATCACGCTTTGCAGTGGGTAGCTCAATCTGCGCTATTGATAACAGCGGTTAGGCTTTTTCGTGCCTGATGAAGTCTTGTCGCTGGTCAGCGAGCTGGCAGACAGGCTGCTGGCGCGCGGCGAGTTGCTGGCCTGTGCGGAATCCTGTACCGGCGGCTGGGTCGCCAAGTCTTGCACCGATCTGGCAGGCAGCTCTGTCTGGTTTGAGCGCGGCTTTGTGACCTATAGTAATGCAGCCAAGCAGGAAATGCTGGGCGTGTCAGTTGCGACACTGGATGAACAAGGTGCGGTCAGTGAGGCAACTGTGGCAGAAATGGCCGCCGGCGCGCTGGAGCACAGTGCTGCCCACTGGGCATTGGCGATCAGTGGTATTGCCGGGCCGGGTGGCGGCAGTGTCGACAAGCCAGTCGGCACGGTGTGGATTGGCTGGGCCGGTCCGGGAGATTGGCGAAACACGGAACGCCATCATTTCGACGGTGGTCGGGAGGCGGTGCGTCATCAGTCAGTTGTAGCCGCTTTGAGAGGCTTGCTTGATCAGCTGGCGACTAGTGCCAACTAAGCCCGGTTGCTCTATGCGTTGTAATCAATCTTCCAGCTGGTCTGTGAGACGCGGCTGACAGGGATCAGAAAAACCACTGTTTATTTTTACAGTAGTATGCGGCATACTGACTGTCATTCAACCGGGAAGCGCCCGGTTGCCGCGGAAAGCCCACCCCCGGGGTCCGTGTTCTTGAAGATGAAACTGTCAGGAGAAGACGATGGACGAAAACAAACGCAAGGCACTCAGCGCAGCACTCGGTCAGATTGAAAAACAGTTTGGCAAGGGCTCGGTCATGCGCATGGGTGATGTGGGCGCATTAGGTGTCGTGGACGTGGTCTCCACCGGTTCGCTGACACTGGACGTGGCGCTGGGTATTGGCGGTTTGCCGCGTGGCCGTGTTGTCGAGATCTACGGGCCGGAGTCGTCAGGTAAAACAACGCTGACCTTGCAGGCGATTGCCGAATGTCAGAAGGCTGGCGGCACCGCAGCCTTCGTCGATGCTGAGCACGCACTGGACCCGATTTACGCCGAAAAGCTGGGGGTGAAAATTGATGATTTGCTGGTCTCACAGCCGGATACCGGCGAGCAGGCACTGGAAATTACCGACATGCTGGTGCGTTCCAGCGCGGTGGACATTGTGGTCATCGACTCGGTGGCGGCGCTGACCCCCAAGGCCGAGATCGAAGGTGACATGGGCGATTCGCACATGGGCCTGCACGCACGGCTGATGTCGCAGGCGCTGCGCAAGCTGGCGGGCAACATCAAGCGTTCCAATACGCTGGTTATCTTTATCAACCAGATCCGCATGAAGATCGGCGTCATGTTCGGTAGCCCGGAAACCACTACCGGTGGTAACGCACTCAAGTTCTACGCCTCGGTGCGACTGGATATCCGTCGTATTGGCGCCATCAAGAAGGGCGACGAGATTGTCGGTAATGAAACCCGGGTCAAGGTGGTGAAGAACAAGATGGCACCGCCATTCCGCCAGGCCGAATTTGAGATTCGCTACGGTGAAGGGATTTCGCGTGAAGGTGAGCTGATTGACCTCGGCGTCAAGCACGAGCTGATCGACAAGGCTGGCGCCTGGTACAGCTACAACGGTGACCGTATCGGACAGGGCAAGGATAACGTGCGTAATTACATGAAGGAGCACCCGGAGATGGCTGAGGAAATTGACCGTCAGTTGCGCGCGAAACTGCTGGAGACAACGCCGGTAGAAGAGCAGAAAGCGGATGCAGAAGTCGACACTGCAGACGTCAAGCACTGAGTCGGAAAACCCCTTCGGCGAGGCCTGTAAAAAGGCGTATGCCTGCGCGATGGGGCTATTGGCACGGCGCGAGCACAGTGAGCGAGAGCTTGGGTTGAAGCTGGTGCGTCGAGACAACGACGCTGCCGTGATTGATGCAGTGCTGGCGCAGCTGGTCAATGAAGGCTATCTAAGCAATGCACGTTTTGCGGAAGTGTTTGTCCGCAGTCGGCATGGTCGGGGTGTCGGGCCGCTGCGTATTCGTGCCGAGTTGCGCCAACGGGGTGTAGACGATCATCTGGTCGAAGAGGCATTTCGTGAGTTGTCTGCTGACTGGTTCGATGCAGCCCGTCGACAGCGTGATAAACGCTTTGGACTGGTGCCGCCGCAGGACATTCAGGAACGCGCCCGGCAGATGCGATTTCTTCAGCAGCGGGGCTTCAATGGCGAGCAGGCGAGGGCTGCCATCGATTCTGAAAGGTAGCCGAATTTCCCATGCTTTACAGGGGCTAACTCCGCACTATGGATGCAATTAACGCTGATATCCTGTACCTTTCCGCGCATGACCCGTACCACTGAAATACGCAAACTGTTTCTGGATTTCTTCCACGAAAAAGGCCACGAAAAAATCGCCTCCAGCTCGCTGGTGCCCGGAAATGACCCCACCCTGTTATTCACCAATGCCGGCATGGTGCAGTTCAAGGATGTGTTCCAGGGACTGGAGACGCGCAGCTATGTTCGCGCCGTAAGTTCTCAACGTTGCGTGCGCGCTGGTGGCAAGCACAACGATCTGGAAAACGTCGGTTACACTGCGCGTCACCACACCTTTTTTGAAATGCTCGGAAATTTCAGTTTCGGCGATTATTTCAAACACGAAGCGATTCAGTTTGCCTGGGAGTTTTTGACCGAAGTCATCAAGCTGCCCCCTGAGCGTCTGTGGGTGACAGTGTTCGAGGAAGATGACGAAGCCGCTGAAATCTGGTTGAAGGAAATTGGTGTGGATGCCAGTCGCTTGACGCGTATCGGTGCTAAAGATAATTTCTGGTCGATGGGTGACACCGGGCCGTGCGGCCCCTGTACGGAAATTTTTTACGACCACGGTGAAGACATTGCCGGTGGCCCACCGGGCACGCCGGAGGAAGACGGCGACCGTTATATCGAAATCTGGAACCTGGTGTTCATGCAGTACGACCGCGACGCCAGCGGGACGCTGAACCCTTTGCCCAAACCGTCAGTGGATACCGGCATGGGACTGGAGCGGCTTGCCGCAATTCTGCAAGGCGTACACAGCAATTACGAAATTGATTTATTCCAGAACCTCATCAAGGCAGCGGCAAAATGGACTGGCAGCAAGGATCTGGAAAGCAAGTCCCTGCGCGTGATTGCCGATCATATTCGCGCCTGTTCGTTTCTGGTGGTCGATGGTGTGATCCCTTCCAACGAAGGGCGCGGTTATGTGTTGCGACGGATAATTCGCCGCGCCATTCGACACGGTCATCAACTGGGTCAGAGCCAGGCGTTTTTCCACAAGCTGGTCGCACCGCTGGTGAAGGAGATGGGTGATGCCTATCCGGAACTGGTGCAGGCACAGGGTCAAGTCGAGAAGGTGCTGGCGCAGGAAGAATCGCGGTTCGCGGAAACGCTCGATAACGGCATGAAGATTCTCGACGAGGCCATTGCAGAGCTGGATGGCAAGGTTATTCCCGGCAGTACAGTTTTCAAGCTCTACGACACTTACGGTTTCCCGGTAGATTTAACCGCAGATATTGCGCGCGAACGCGAATTGTTGCTGGACATGGCGGGCTATGAAACCGAGATGGAAGCACAACGTGATCTTGCCCGATCGGCCAGCAATTTTGCTGTCGTCGATACGGGTGGTATCACGATTGAAGGCTCTACCGAATTTACCGGCTATGACCGTCTCAACGATATGGCAAAGATCACCGGTCTGTTCCACGATGGTGAAAAAGTCGATGTGCTGAATGGCGGTGAAGAGGCCATTGTCGTGCTCGACCATTCGCCTTTTTACGCGGAGTCCGGCGGACAGATTGGTGACCGTGGTGTGATTCGACTTGAGACCGGCGTGTTCCGTGTGACTGACACACAGAAACAGGGCAAAGATGTTATCGCGCACCTCGGCATGGTGACACAGGGCGAGTTGCGTGCGGGTGACAAGGTCGAGGCACTGGTTGATCAGCAACGACGTGATGACACGCGCCTGAATCACTCTGCTACACATTTAATGCACGCCGCACTTCGCAGCGTGCTCGGTGACCATGTGCAACAGAAAGGCTCACTGGTCGACCCGGAAAGACTGCGCTTCGACTTCTCGCACTTTCAGCCGGTGACGACGGAAGAGCTGGAGCAGATTGAAAAACTGGTCAACGACCAGATTCGCGCCAATGCGGAGATCGAAACCCGCGTTATGCCAATCGATCAGGCCAAAGAAGCCGGCGCGATGGCCTTGTTTGGTGAGAAATATGGTGACGAAGTTCGAGTGTTGTCGATCGGTGACTTTTCCGTAGAACTTTGTGGTGGCACGCACGCACGTCGTGCGGGCGACATTGGGTTATTCAAAATACTTTCCGAAACCGGCATTGCTTCCGGTGTACGTCGTATTGAAGCCGTGACTGGTGAGGAAGCGCTGTATTATATTGGTGAAACCGAGAAGAACCTCGGAAAGATCTCTGATCTGGTCAAGGGCAATCGCGAAGATGTTACCGCGCGCGTCGGCCAGATGATGGAGCGTAACCGCAAACTGGAAAAAGAGCTGGAGGCGCTGAAGGCGAAACTGGCCAGCTCTCAGGGCAGTGACCTTGCTGCGCAAGCGCAAGACGTTGCTGGTGTTAAAGTGCTGGCAGCACGGCTGGAGGGCGCGGATTCCAAAACCCTGCGTGAGACCGTCGATCAGCTCAAAAACAAGCTCGGCGCTGCGGCGGTGATTCTGGCTACCGTTGAGGGAGAGAAGATCTCTCTGGTGGCCGGCGTGACCAAGGCAGAGAGCAAGCGTATCAAAGCTGGAGATCTGGTGAATCAGGTGGCCACTCAGGTCGGTGGTCGCGGCGGTGGACGCCCTGATATGGCCCAGGCAGGTGGAAATCAGCCGGAAAACCTCGACCCTGCGCTAAAATCTGTCGTGTCCTGGGTAGCTCAGCAACTAGGCGCGTAACATAAAACCTCAAATAAACAGTTTTCTCACACCATGATTTGTAGTCTAATGCGCCGTTTTGGCGCAGACCATTGGATTGACAGGCTGAAATGGCGTTAATCGTTCAGAAATACGGCGGCACTTCAGTCGGCACCCCGGAGCTTATCGAGGCGGTGGCGGAGAAGGTCATCAGCTACCGCGACCAGGGGCATCAGCTTGTGGTGGTGGTGTCTGCCATGAGCGGTGAAACCAATCGACTGCTGGGGCTTGCTGACCAGGTCAGTGATCGCCCGGTGCCTCGCGAGCTGGATGTGTTGCTTGCGACCGGTGAGCAGGCCACCATTGCCCTGTTATCTATGGCGCTGGAAAAGCGCGGCTGTCCGGCACGCTCTTACACGGGTGCCCAGGTGCATATTCTCACCGACAGTGCGCATAACAAGGCGCGGATTAAGGATATTGATGCCGAACGAGTCGGTGCTGACCTGTCTGCAGGCCGGGTTGTCGTCGTCGCCGGGTTTCAGGGAGTTGATGAACATGGCAACATCACCACACTGGGTCGGGGCGGCTCTGATACTACCGCTGTGGCACTGGCGGCGGCACTGAAAGCTGATGAATGTCAGATATTTACCGATGTCGATGGTGTGTACACCACGGATCCGCGAGTGGAGCCGGACGCCCGCCGATTGGTGCGTATTACCTTCGAGGAAATGCTGGAGATGGCCAGCCTTGGCTCGAAAGTGCTGCAAATCCGTGCTGTAGAGTTCGCAGGCAAGTACAATGTCCCACTACGGGTGCTGTCCAGCTTTGAACCAGGCGAAGGGACACTGATCACCTATGAGGAAGAGGGAATGGAGCAGGCACAAATTTCCGGTATTGCATTCAATCGCGACGAAGCCAAACTGACTGTACTGGGTGTGCCGGATCAGCCGGGTATCGCCCATCTGATTCTTGGTCCAATCGCCGATGCAAACATCGAAGTCGACATGATCATTCAGAACATGGCGGTGGATGGAAAGACCACAGACTTCACCTTCACCATTCATCGCAACGATTACTCGCGTGCCATGGATATTCTCCAGAGCGTTGCAAAGGAACTGGGTGCCAGCAATGTCTCGGGTGATGAAAAAATTGTCAAGCTGTCGCTGGTTGGAGTGGGCATGCGTTCGCACGCTGGCATCGCTTCGACCATGTTTGAAACGCTGGCAAAAGAAGGCATCAATATCAGGATGATTTCGACATCCGAGATCAAGGTTTCGGTAGTTGTTGACGAGAAGTACCTTGAGTTGGGTGTACGTTCCCTCCACGAGGCGTTTGAGCTTAAGCAGGAAGCAGTATAAGTCTCCCTGGTAACCGCTTCGGCGGAATAAAAATATCCAATAAAAACAAAAAACTGAGGTTGGGTTTTAGTTTTAATGGGGGTGGCCGACACTAGCTGTACGTTGGTTACCTTAATGATATGTGCTGGCCATTTTAAGGTCAGGGCCAGTGAAATGGCAGGTCAAGGAGACACTAGGAATGTTAATACTTACACGAAGGGTCGGTGAGACTCTGATGATCGGTGACGAAGTCACTGTCACCGTATTAGGTGTGAAGGGTAATCAGGTTCGCATTGGCGTCAACGCGCCAAAAGAAATTGCTGTGCATCGAGAAGAAATCTACGAACGTATCAAGCGGGAGCAGGAAGCTCAATCTTCTTCGACAGAGGCAGCGGATAACGAGGTTTAACTTTACCTCACCAGCTCACGCCGGTATCCTAGCCGCCTTCTTTGGAGAGGTGGCCGAGCGGCTGAAGGCGCTCCCCTGCTAAGGGAGTATGGGTTAAAAGCCCATCGAGGGTTCGAATCCCTCCCTCTCCGCCAAGTATCAAAAGACCCCGTCAGGGGTCTTTTTTTGGTTTGCAGGTTATACCTTTAAATATACGATTGTTCTTGAAGTTTAGCGCGTGCTTATGGATAATCTCGCGCTTCTACGCGCCCGTAGCTCAGCTGGATAGAGTACCTGGCTACGAACCAGGCGGTCGGGAGTTCGAATCTCTCCGGGCGCGCCATTTTAAAACCATTTACCTGATCCCTGTGTTATGCCTCCCTAAGAGGCGTTTAGAGTATCGCGCAGGTGCTCAATAAACCGCCGAACTTTCTGCGGAACAAATCGCCGATTTGGATAGGCGGCGTGTATCGCTAAGGGAATGGGCTGGTAGTCCTGGAGCACGAGTTGCAGGTGGCCGCTATCAATACAACCGTCGATCATCCACAACGGTATTACCGCAATGCCTTGACCCGCCAGTACGGCTTCACGCATGGCATCAGGGCTGTTGGTGCTGAAGCGCCCGTTAACGCGAACATTTTCATCGCCCTGCTGGTTGCCGAAATGCCAGATGTTCTGCGTGGCCATGAGGGTAAATACAATACAATCGTGTGACTTCAGCTCATTGACGGTCTGTGGCTCTCCGTGGCGGGCAATGTAGTCGGGGCTGGCGACGGCTACGCGGCTGCAAGCGCCGACCTGTTGCGCAATCAGGCTTGAGTCTGCCATCGGGCCGATGCGAACCACCATATCGATCGCTTCTTTCACAAGATCGGTATTGTGGTCTTCCAGTATCAGATCGAGCTTGAGATCCGGGTGAGCATCCATAAAGTGCCACAGCGTTGGCATTACCTGTAAACGACCAAACGCAATCGGCATACTGATGCGAAGCGTTCCTGCTGTTTGTGATTTGCCACGCCCTACACTGGCTTCCGCTTCCGCCAGATCGTCGAGGATACGAGCACAGTATTCGTAATGTTCCTTACCGGCGTCGGTCAGGTTCAGTTGGCGGGTGCTACGGTTCAGCAGGCGGGTTCCAAGGCGTTCTTCCAGTGCTACGACGTGTTTGCTGATAGTGGGCTGCGACAGCCCCATTTCCTTTGCTACGGCGGAAAAACTGCCAGCCTCCACCACTCGTCGAAAGATCGACATGGACAGGAAAGTATCCATCTAAGCGCACCTTATTTATTCGATACAGGCATATAGTCTATGCCATTTCAGGGTATTATCAAATATATCTGGATAACATAACCTGTCAGTCAACCTACTAAGCGACAGGAGCGTTTAATGAACTATTCAGTCAGTTTGCAGGGCAGACAGGTACAGGTCGAGCTCAGTCGGTGCGCCGAAAACGCCTTGAATACACGCAACCAACCTCTGGTTGCCGTTGTTCATCTGATCTTTGGTTGCATGGTGGCCAAACGAGTCTGGTTCAAGGAGTCGGTAGAAGATGAAGTCGCGAAAGTTAACGACAAACTCAATCTGACATTCAACGCAGTGCGTTATGCAGTCTGTAGTCTTGAGCTGATTGATGGCGGGGCCGAGCCTGAAGACTTTCCAATGGTCATAGAAAAAAGTCGTTTCGTACCGGATGTGGTTCGCATCGACTATAGCAACAAGAAATTCCTGGGTGAATTCACTTACCAGCGTAGCAAGGCCAGAGAAGAAGCCGCTGCCGCTAACCTTGTTCTGGAGGCGCTATGATTGCTGCAGATGTAAATGCCTTTAAGGAACGTGAGCGCAACAGCTGGATGTCAGTTGCCAGTGGCTGGATGCGACGCGATGCATTGTTAACAAAAAGTGCTGCTCCGGTTACTGAATGGATGTTGTCGCATGCACAACTTGTCGAAGGTCATCATGTGCTCGATGTCGCTTCAGGTACCGGTGAGCCTGCAATATCAGCAGCGCGTCGTGTTGGTCCCGGCGGCCGGGTTACAGGGACTGATCTGGTCGATGATATGCTGGTATATGCCCGCCAAAAGGCTGCTAATGCTGGCTTGGAAAACATTGTTTTTGATTGTTTAGACGGCGAGGAACTTCCCTTTCCGGCTAATAGTTTCGATGCCGTGACGCTGCGTTGGGGGCTGATGTTCATGCCGGAACCGGAAGCTTGTCTGAAGACCCTTCACACAGCGCTGAAGCCAGGCGGTCGTATCGCACTGGCTTGCTGGTCGGAGCCACAGAAGAATCCCTTCGTCAGCCTGCTTACCAGTACACTGGGACAATACATGGAGCTGCCAACCCCCCCCCCTGGTGCGCCTGGCATGTTCTCGTTTGCTGATCCTGAGCGTTTACGCACTATGCTCGACAGTTGCGGGTTTACCAATATTGAGCTTGAAGAACTGACACTGGATTTTATCGAAGTCGACAGCGGCCGCGCTTACTGGGAAACCATGTCCGACCTTGCAGCTCCGGTCATGTCACTGGTTGAACAGCTGGATGATGATACCCGGGCGCGTTTTGTCGAAGATGTTATCGAAACAGCGGATGCCCTGAAGAAGGATGGTGTACTGCGATTACAGGGTGTGACATGGGTTGCTGCTGCGCAGAAATAAGATCACAGCGGTGGCTATTCAGCGTCTGGCCAGTTTGACCAATCCGACAAGGCCAATACCAAAAAGGTAAAGCGTGGGAGGAAGGGGCACCGGGGTCATGAGAAAAGCCTGTGTCCTGCCTGATGACAACAACGTCCCCAAACCCACGATCTGTCCGGAGTTGTTTATTGAAGTTGGTACAAGGTTGCTCCATCCCGGCGCGGGCGATAATAAAGCAAGCAAGTCTGCAGGGCCGCTATAGCCGGCTCCCCTGGAGCTGGAAAATATTTCTCCCGAATCGCTGATGCTGGAAAAGACAGACGAGCTGGCCGAAAGTATCAGTTCGGGCGTGGTGTCATATTCAACGGTGAAGTTTCTGTAGGGTTCTTCCGGGGCGAAACCTACGGCGACACCAAGTTCATTTATTCCAGTCAGGCTGCTGTCTCCCGAAGCGAAAACAATCCAGCGAGTGCCGCCAATCGGGTCGTAGAAGAAGCTGCTGTTCTGCGCTTCGCCTACAATCTGCCCGGCATCATTGATGTCATAGGCGTAGCTCCAGCTCCATTCGGATTGGGTGATATCAAAAATATTGTAATTCGAGGCAGAAGCAGAAGCGCTGAGTAGCAGAAGCCCGACAAGTGCTGAAAAATGTAGTCTCATGGAAGTCCCTCAAGAAATATCCGATATATTTCGCTTCCACCGATACTAGGGACTTCAGTCCTCTATAACTTTGACGTGGTTCACAAAATGAGAGACTGGTATGAACTTATTGCGGGTTGTCAGCTACGCCTTCCGTTCGCCATTGAATGTCCAGACCCTCCAGCGCGGCAAGGTATTCGCTCAGAGTGATAAACCCGACACAGGCCTGAGCGCCAGTGGCAGTTACTTCGCCACGAGCCAGTTTTTTTGCCATCAGAATAGACGGGAAGCTGGGGATATAGAGGCCATCACCCTTGTGGGCGGCGATTTCGAAGCAGATATTTTTCGCGTGCCCGGCATCATCCAGCCCGCTCAGAGTCATATAAAATCCGCTGTCGTCCTTACCGAAAATATCAAAGGCTCTGGAAATTTTTAATAAGTAAGGTGCCAGAGGTTGTACAGACGTGAGAATTTTCAGTCTTACCAGCCAGGAGAGCAGAACAAGACCGAGGTGTTGTATCTTTAACTCTATCCCGGCCTGAAACCGAATCGTTTTAAGTGAGGGATAGCGTTTGGGAAAGATCTCGAGGTCGGGTACGTTACAGTTGCCCAGCATGCGGGTATTGAGTTTCCAGAACTGACAAAGTCTGAGGCCTTGCCATCCGTACACATCAGTCATCTGTCCATCGATCAAGGTTTTAAACGATTTTCCTGCATAACTCAAAACTGCCGCAGTAGTCGCCAGCCCCTGATTGGTTAACTGCGCAGAGGCGATTGCATAGTCGATGCTTTCCAGCGTGTTGAACTCTCCGATATAGGCGTCAATGATCGCGCCAGTTAATGAAGGTACGGAGCTGGCGCCACTGCATAGCAGCACGCCTCTGTCTTTAGCCGCCTGATCCAGAGACTGGATGTTGCTGACAAATTCCCTTGCATCTGCCAGATCAATATAGTGGCAGCCTTGGGCAATGCAGGCGAGCGCGACCTCATAGCCCTGAGATTGATAAGGGCCTGAAGTATGAATGACAATGTCAGGTGCTATCTGTTTAAAAGGTGCGCTCAGGTCATCCTGAATATCCAGTTTTGCCGTTTCAGGTATGTTTCTGGCGTCTAAAGTACGCGCCAGTGCCTCAGCCTTGTGCGGATTTCGTCCGGCAATAATAATAGTAATGTCTGGTTCACTGGCCAGCGTTGCGGATATATATCGACCGAAATTTCCGTATCCTCCAATGATCAAGACACGTTTTGTCATAACGACTTTATTACCCTGAAACGTCCGGCGTAGGAATAGACTTCCCCAAACCACGGGTGTGTGATTTTAACGTTCATATCAAAGTGATCGTCATCCACCGGGGTTTCTTCTGCATCGCCTCTACCCAGAATAAATGTAATTGGTAGGGGGATAAAGTATCCGAAGACATTAAGCGCATAACCTTTATGCTGCAGGGTGACTTTCCCGTTACCCCATAAATAGCGCATACGCCAACATATTCCGAAGCGCATGATTTCGGTGACTTCATTGCCTCTTGTTTGAACCATGCGCGAGCGAAACGAGTAGGGGTTTCGATTTCTGAAATGAAAGGTACGGTTAAAATGGAAGGCATTGGTGTCGAAAGAACTGTCAAAGCTGACGGTTACAGGCACCCGGTATTCAGTGACAGCGGGTACAGATCCCAGAATTCGGTAGAATGGGCGTAAGAGCTTCATATAGCTTCTGCAAATAACGTCCAGCTCTCCTTCGACCGTTACTTTGTCTGTTGAATAAGGTCGGTTGGCGTAATGCTTCTTCATTACTTGAGGCAGAAGATCCCACTGCTTTCCAAATATGGAGCGGAAAATCGGGTCAGTATGGGGGGCAGAATGTTCAGTCATTTTTAGACGGCTCATACAGGCTTAGTCACCATGACGTAAAAGATAATGATCAAACTTATGAATGCGGGCCAGCCCAGAAGAAACCAGATTAAAAATAGTTTTCTGTAACGTGCTGGTAGCGGCGTACCGTTGTCCAGACTGTATTTGACTAATTTTCGGAGTTGTATCTGTATCCATACTACAGGCAACCAGCTTAAGCCGGCGACAGCATAAAGCACATAGGTTAAAACCAGCCAGTAATCAGTCCAGCTATACCCGGCTTTCCACACCAACCATGCGCCGGAGAGAGGTTGAATTATGGCGGCAGGTAAAGTGAAGAGATAGTCAGCCAGAACGGTGCAGCGGGCGGCATAATATTTTTCCTGTAGGTCGCCAGTGAACCAGGATCGGAACATGAAGAACGCGATACCAATTCCTGTTCCAAAAAGAATGGTTGAACTTATGATATGGAG
>UOFN01000046.1_pt1 | contig 101003 bp, 104 predicted proteins | sample 1990111 | NCBI WGS metagenome assembly UOFN01 (sample SAMEA4728526, study PRJEB27164) | hydrothermal vent metagenome | biome: marine basaltic hydrothermal vent biome; feature: marine hydrothermal vent; material: mineral | place: Pacific Ocean | collected 2011-06-14/2011-07-23 | depth 1741 m | reverse complement strand
GACGTTGATAGGCTGGGTGTGGAAGTGCAGTAATGCATGAAGCTAACCAGTACTAATTGCCCGTGAGGCTTGACCATATAACACCCAAACGATCTGGGTGTTGATTCTCAAGTATGCAACAACCCAATCTTTAACAACTTTCCTTATTCGAAAAAGCAAATTGGGGTCAGAGTAAAAACTCTACTCGGCTCCAATTGTAAATCGGGATTTGAGCAGAGTTTTTACTCTGACCCCAATTTATCTTTTTCAGCCAGTTTGCCTGGCGGCCATAGCGAGTGTGAACCACCCGATCCCATCTCGAACTCGGAAGTGAAACCGCTCAGCGCCGATGATAGTGTGGGAGTTCCCATGTGAAAGTAGGACACTGCCAGGCTTTAATACCAAAATACCCAGTCACTTGTGGCTGGGTATTTTTTTGTTGGATTTGCAACAACCATCTGCATTGAAGGTTTTTGATATTTGGTCTATACGTTAGCAGGTAACAATCAGACGGGATTGGGACAATGGCAAAATCTGCAATATTATCACTTCACCCGCTGCCCTCCTTGGCCAGCTACTTTGAGCCAAGTCAGGAATTTACTGCGCGGGTAACTATGGACTCTCCGGCAATTCTGGCAATGACTGATTTGCGTCAACAGATCGCCGTAACCATCGAGCCGAATGTGTCAATAGATTGGGCGCTTCAGCAGATGAAATCCGCCGGTGTTCGTCTATTGTTTGTTGTAAGTTCCAGCAAGAAAATACTCGGGCTTATTACCTCGACAGATATCCAGGGAGAAAAACCGATGCAGTTCCGTCAGGAACTCAATTTGCGCCATGAGGAAATCATGGTGCGCGATATAATGACACCACACAGCAAACTCGAAGCCACGAAGGTGGCAGATGTTATGCGTGCGACCGTTGCTGACGTGGTCGCCATGATGGAGAGTGCCGGTCGTCGGCATGCCCTGGTACTTGATGAGGATCCGCATTCCGCAGTGCCTGCGGTACGCGGGATTTTCTCTGCCACGCAGATCGAAAAGCAGTTAGACAGGGTCATAGAGACTATCGGTGTTGCCCGAACCTTCGCCGAGGTCGAGTCCGTGCTTAACAGTTGAAATCAGAAGGCGGGTTGAGTGACTAACAGGGCTTCAGGCACTGCGTTGTTGATAGCAGCCGGTAGGCGCCACCCGACTCTGGTTTCCGGCCTTACGATTACCCAGAGCACATTCAGTTTAAGATTAAAGTCAGCAAACACGACAGCATGTGTATAGCGTTTTAGCACGCGCTCAATTTTTGCCACAGTTTCTTCGATAAATTGTTCCGGCCGGTTGTGCAGCTTGGGAATGATCATCATGAAGTCAGATAGCGGTCTGCCATTCTCATCCTCGCGCGGTGCGCGTTTGTACAAGGGAAGCGATGGGATAAGCTCCGCTGATAGTGGTGAGAGTCCTTTTAACGTTGCTGCCATATCTGGTCCCATAATGCGGAAAATATGTAAATCGTCAGATTCACACTCAATTTTGCTATCGGCGGCAGGAGGCCAATATTGAGTTCTCTGGCACTGTTTTCAAGCTTATGCTCCTGATCATAATACAACTAATAATAGTTAAGCTTAGCCAGCATTGGGGTTTTGGCTTGTGCTAAACTTGCGAAATGTCAATGCGTTATCGATTAATCGGGTCTCTGGCAGACGGCTGTTTCCACTCCGGTGAGGGGTTGGCAAAGATGCTCGGAGTTAGTCGCGCTGCGGTATGGAAACAAATGCGCAAGCTTGATGAAATTGGCCTGGATATCCATGCGGTACGTGGTAGAGGGTACAGGCTCGTTACGCCATTTGAGCCACTGAGCGCGAGCGCGATACGTGGGCAGTTGGGAGATGCGTCTGGCCATCTTATCGAGTCGCTCGAAATTCTACGCGAGGTTGATTCAACCAATGAGTATTTAAAACGCGTGGGTGCACCGGAAGACAGCCAGCGGATTAACGTCTGTCTTGCCGAGTGGCAACATACGGGGCGTGGCCGGCGTGGCCGTCGCTGGGTTTCACCCTACGGTTCAAATCTGTATCTGTCACTGGCCTGCGTACTCGATGAAAGTATTTTGCAATCAGGTGGCCTGAGCCTTGCTGTGGCAATAGCTGTGCACCGAACATTACGAGGTCTGGGTATAGATGGCCTCAGACTGAAATGGCCAAATGATATTTTCATTAATGGCCGCAAGCTGGCGGGTATTCTGCTGGACCTTTCAGGAGAAGGTGGTGGCAACTATCAGGTTATTGTCGGTGTTGGTATAAATTTACGCATGCCGGATAGTATTGCCGGGAAAATTGACCAGCCCTGGGCTGACCTCAGAAAATATCGTCTGGAACTACAACGCAACAAGCTCGCAGGAATACTGTTGGAAAATCTCATACAAGTCATCGAAACATTCTCCCGGCAAGGGCTTTCCGCATTCGCTGAAGAATGGCAGCGCTATGATCTAACCGCCGGTCTTCCCGTCGACCTCCATACGGGGCGTCAGAAAAATATAAGCGGCGTGGCCAGAGGTGTGGACACGAACGGTGCATTGCTCATAGAGCTGGATGGAAAAATCCAGGCCTATCATGCGGGCGAAGTCAGCGTGCGGCTGGCAGGATGATTCTGTTTGTTGATATCGGCAACACCCGCATCAAGTGGGCGTTGCAAAACGGGGATGACTGGATCAGCGGTACGCCACTGATGCGTGGCAACAAAGCCTTTAAGGACATCGCTCGTCCGGCATGGAAGGACTTTGATCCACCTGAGCGCGTTATCGTTTCCAATGTTGCTGGTCCGGAGCTCGAAAAGCCAGTACATACCTGGATAAAGCGGCGCTGGAAACTTGCCCCCGAATTTCTGAGCAGTCAGGCAGAGCAGTGTGGAGTCACAAACGCCTATTCAAAGCCGGAAAGGCTGGGTTCTGACCGTTGGGCTACCCTGATCGCCGCACATAAACTCTGTCGTGGGCCAGTAATTATTTTGAGCTGTGGTACTGCAATTACCGTTGATGCATTATCTGCAGATGGTCGTCATCTTGGTGGATTGATAATGCCCGGAATCGAACTCATGATTTCCTCAGTCTGTGCCGGTGCGGCGGATGTGAACATTGAAGATTCCGGTTCGGATGAAATCTCACTGCTCGCCAGCAGTACCGAAGCGGCAGTTCTGGGAGGTAGCTTGTACACGGCAGTATCGCTATTGGACCGGATTAGTGCAGATTTACGTGGGGAGCTGGGCGCTGAGGCTTCCGTGTTACTTACCGGCGGAGATGCGCCACGCTTGATGCCGCTACTTGAATCACAAACAAGGTATGAGCCGGAACTTGTTCTAAAAGGGTTGGCAGTGTTTGCCAGGGAGAAAATTGTTTGAAAAATCTGGTCTATCTGCTGCTTGGTCTGAATATTGTCTATTTTATCTGGTATCAGGCACAACCCCCTGAAACATTGCCAGCACCGAAAGTGGCCCCACTTCCAGCCGAAGTTGAACCGCTGGTTCTCCTCTCGGAACGGAACCAGATAAGCCCGGAAGCAAGGAAACAGGATGCGCCAGCGAGCGATACTGTGACGGAGGTTGAAAAAGCGCCAGACGCTGAAGTACCCGAAGTAGAAAGTGAAGAAATCATTGCAGAGATTGAGGTGTTGCCGGTTTGCCGAACGATCGGGCCGATAAGAACTCGAGAAGGTGCCTCCGAAGTACGAAGCCAGTTATTGCAACAGGGTTTTCCGGCGGATTTAAGAGAGAGCGAAGTTCAGGCTCCATCCGGGTATCAGGTCTACCTGCCGGCGATGTCCAGCAAAAAAGCCCGGGAACTTGTTAAGGCGCTCGAAAAAGCAAAAATGACAGATTACTTTGTCGGCAAGCGCAACCGCGTGTCGCTCGGTATATTTTCCAGCAAGGCTCAGGCAAAGATTCGCCAGAAGGATATCAGAAAGCTGGATTATGAGGCTCTGCTCGATGTGCGCTACAAAACACGCAAAGTGTACTGGATCGATATTGATGAGAGCGATCGAACACTGCAGGGCTATGCCGGATGGCCGGAAATTGTGCAACGTCACCCGCAAATCCAGACCCAGCAGGTCAGCTGCGAATAGATTGCGGAGTGCTGGCCGCTCGAATACAATAGCCGCCCCGTTTGGGGCAGTTTTCCAATGCCGGTGTAGCTCAGTTGGTAGAGCAACTGACTTGTAATCAGTTTGTCGGGGGTTCGACTCCTCTCACCGGCTCCATATTTTAACCTCGTCAGCCTTCCTGTTCCCCTTGACCTGTGTCAAGGTGGCGCGGCGATGGCAGCTATACCATGTGCACCGTCACCAGATGGACTTAGCACATGGGGTTATCCGAGGAAAAACCAATACATATGCCTGAGTTATTTGAGCCGCTCTGCGGCCTGTATCCAGGTATTGCCTCGTTTACGGCGGAGTATGATACATCGGACTACCGCGAATGGGTGTTTCGAAGTAACGGAGATCCCGTCCCGGGCCCCCTGGTGCTGGCCGTTGAAGATGGCGTGCAAACAGAATCCTCGTTGTGCCCTGCGATCACCCGGGAAATTCAGCTGCAAAGCATATTGTTCGATAGAGACCGCCGGCTTGAAGGTGTCGTTTGCACATCGGGCATAACCATTGGCTGGAGTGATGATGCTCTGTCTGAACTATCCAGTAGCATTCAGAATGCCTTTTCGGTAGAACCGACTGCCCGTTCATGCTGGTGTGCCTGCTTTGGGAAAATATTTCCGTCTGCTGCACGTTTGGAGTTGTTGCGTAAGTTGGGTTTCAACAAGGCCCGTCTGGGTGTGGATTTGTCACTATCGTATCAGGATAGAGCCGGGCTCTTTGCTTATTTTGAACGTGTTGAAAATAGCCTGCTGGAAGCCAGACGTTTGGAATATCGTTCGCTGGCCATTGACCTGATCTTGCCAGCCGCCCTTACCCGTGAACTGGTAGACAAAATTGAAACATTCTTGACGCAAACCTGCGTGGAAACTATCCGCATTATGGTAGCTAGCGAAGCGCAGGGTTTTCAGCCGAATACAGTGTTGAGTGATTTCCGTGCAACGATTTTACCCGGACTGGGTTACAGGCATCTTGGTCTGGACTGGTACGTTACCGAGTCTGAGCCTTCTCTGGGCGTTCAGGCTCCACTGTACTGGTCACCACTCGGGTACACCAATATCGAAGGGCTGGATATTATCGGTACCGGCCCGGGGGCGGTGTCCGTTCTTGAAGATGCCTGCAGCCAGAATAGTGTGCAACGTGAACGCTACCAACGACTGATAGAGCAGGGCGAGCTACCGATGCAGTGGGGTATCGAGCTGGAGTCTGACGATGTATTACGACGCGCCGTTATGTCCGGACTGATAGTGAATGAGTATTTCGATATTGGTGAGCTGGAAGAGCGCTGGGGTATTTTGTTCCCAAAATATTTCGAAACGGAAATGAGTGCGCTACGCGATCTCGAGCATCGGGGGAAATTGTTGCTCAGCAAGCGCGGGATCCGAATGTTGGAACGGGATCGTCGTGCTTTGACAGAGTTATGCCGGATATTTGATAACCCGCGCAGAGTTGCAAGCGTCCCGCAGCTGCAGGGGGTGCGTTAAGAGGCAGGGCTTGTCAGTGGCAGAGGGATAATCTTCAAGTAATATGTTGTAGTAGTCGTAATACGTATCAGGTTCTGTCTGATTAATTGAATGGTCAACTCTGATGCGGTGGATGTTTCTGTTGTTATGTTTCTCTTTGCCGGCAAGTGCCGGGCAGATCTACAAGTGGGTTGATCAAAACGGTCGTGTACATGTTGGCGACCGCCCTCCTTCATCGGCTAATGCAAAAGTGCTGAAGTTGCGGATCAACACCTATAAAGGCGGGATACCTGCCAAATCTTCGTCACAGAAACACGGAGTGAACAAGTCGCAGGAAAAAGTGGTGATCTATACGACACGGCGTTGTGGCTATTGTCGCAAGGCAAAGGCGTGGCTCAGGCAGAATAACATTTCGTATTCAGAGCGTGATATTGAGACTTCATCGCGAGCCAGAAAAGAATTCGAGAAAATGGGTGCGCGCGGTGTGCCGGTAATACTGGTCGGTAAGCAGCGTATTAATGGTTACAGTGAATCGCGGATGCGTTCTGCGTTGAAAAAAGGTGGTTACAAGCTGTAACGGTTACGCCCGGTTTAACCGCTATAATTCTTGAGCACATACTGGTCCACCAGTTGCTGAAACTCTTCAGCAATGTGTTCACCTTTCAGTGTAACGGTCTTCTCGCCATCGACATACACCGGCGCCACGGGCCGTTCGCCGGTACCGGGCAGGCTAATACCAATATTCGCATGTTTGCTTTCACCCGGGCCATTCACCACGCAGCCCATGACGGCAACGGTCATACTTTCAACTCCCGGGTGTTGCGTGCGCCATACCGGCATTTGTTCGCGCAGGTATCCCTGAATATTTTGTGCCAGCGTCTGGAAGTAGTCGCTGGAAGTACGTCCGCAGCCGGGGCAGGCGACAACACTGGGCGTGAAGGCACGCAAGCCCAGGGACTGCAAAATTTCCTGCGCCACACGAACTTCCTCGCTGCGGCTACCGCCCGGCTCCGGGGTGAGGGAGATGCGGATGGTGTCGCCGATACCTTCCTGTAGCAGTACGGACAGTGCAGCAGTTGAGGCAACAATCCCCTTGGCACCCATGCCCGCCTCAGTCAAGCCAAGATGCAGGGCGTAGTTGCAACGCTGCGCCAGAGTACGGTAGACGGCAATCAGATCCTGAACGCCACTCATTTTTACTGAAAGAATAATTCGGTCGCGCCCAAGCCCCAGTTCCTCGGCGCGAGTCGCATTATCCAGTGCTGATGTCACCATGGCCTGGTGAATAATGTCCTGTGTATCACGCGGCTGTGCCAAACGACTGTTTTCATCCATCAACCGAACCACCAGCGCCTGATCAAGGCTGCCCCAGTTCACACCGATACGCACCGGCTTGTCGTAGCGGCAAGCGGTTTCTATCATGCTGGCGAACTGCTCATCCCGTTTCTTGCCACGTCCCACATTGCCGGGATTGATGCGGTACTTTCCCAATGCCTGCGCGCAGCCCGGGTACTTGTCCAGCAGTTTGTGCCCGTTGAAATGGAAATCACCAATTAATGGTACGTTCACGTTCATAGCGTCAAGTTGCTCACGGATTGCCGGTACGGCGGCAGCAGCTTCCTCGCTGTTGACAGTAATGCGCACCAGTTCCGAGCCGGCGTTTGCCAATTGAGCAACCTGTTGCACCGTGCCATCAATGTCGACGGTGTCGGTATTGGTCATGGATTGCACAACCACAGGTGCATCGCCACCGACGGTGATGTTGCCAATGCGGACTGGGCAGGTAAGTTGACGGTTTATGGAGGATAGGTTGGCTGACATAGGAGAAACCACAGTGAATGAACCCCAATGATAGCGGTCTCGACGGAGTCAGGAAAGACTGCCAGAGTGACATTCCCGTTAGAAATTCGGGTTTTCACCTAGCGAATACGCCGTAGCACACTTTTGTTGAAGTCACGATCTGCCAGACCAGTCTTGAACGTGTAGTCAGCGTATATCAGATCAGTGCTCTTGCCTGTCAGGTGATTCACCATGTGGAGAAGATGCGGTCGCCAGTAGCTGTCCTGATATTCGCGGTATTCGCTGAGCGTCAAGGTTTTCAGAAGATCGCCTCGACGGTCATAAAACTCAATCTTGCGAAGTTGTTTGTCAGTGTTGTCAATCCAGGAGATCTGTCGGGTGTAACCTGAATACTCGTATCGCGGGTAGCGTTCCACGACATCACAGACAAGATCATTACAGGGTTCTGTGCGCAGATATTTATATGTGAACTTGTTCAACTCAAGCGAAGTGAAGTCTTCAAAGGCAAACTCACTGCCGACAAACGGCCCGGATTTGTTCAGCGAAGAAATTCGTTTGATACGTTTCATCGCAGGCAGGTAAAGCCATTGATTATCCGGGTCGAGAATCTGCGCATGCGAGAGCAGGGCGGTACCATCGATATCTGCCGGCGTCTCAAAAACAATCATGCTTTTGTCACCCACAGATTCATCCGGCATTTCCAGCGTATTGATGTGCAGTTTACGTTCTGTTTGTTTGCCGGCCCGGTTGCGCAGCACCATTTTCAGTTCGACGCTGCTGGTAGCAAAGCCCCGGTCACTGCGATCACTTCGCGCTGCAATCTCGAACCCTTTCTCTTCGTCAGTATTCGCCAGGCTGCCAGCACTGCCTGACAGTAACAGCGCCGTAAGTAGTGCCTGACTAGTCGGTAACATAAGCGAGGTCTTTGTCTTCATTGCGATCTCCTTGATTTTTACGGTGGCCCAGCATCAACAGGGCGGGTAGCAGGAAAAAGTCCACAATCAGCGCAATCACAATTGCCATTGCGGTGAGCAGACCCATCTCTTCGTTGACCTTGAAGGTCGAGTTTGTGAGCACGAGAAACCCCGCCGCCAGGATCAGGGCGTTGAGGAGAACTGCGGTGCCAACGGTCTGAAAGGCGTAGGTAATGGCTTCCGGTATTTCAGCCGACTGTTCGCGACGTGCGCGCAGATACTTGGTGAGAAAGTGAACGGTGTTATCAACAATAATTCCTAATGATGTTGCTGATACCGTAGCCGCTGCCATACCTACTTTTCCGACCAGCAGGCCCCACAGGCCAAAGGCCATCAGGATTGGAATAGTATTGGGGATGAGGCTCATCAGTCCCAGTCCGGCACTGCGCAGACTGAGCATCAGAATGATGGCAATCAGCGCTACGGCCAGTGCGTTACCCGTCAGCATGTTTTCAATATTTCGTTGCGAGATGAAAGAGAACATCACGGTGGCACCGGTGGGTTCAGACGCCATATAAGTCGGCACATTGTTCTTTAGCCAGCGCTTTGAACGTTCGAGGAAGGCACGGGTTTCGGTGGTTGACAGCTCCTTGATCGTAACCGTTACGCGCGTGGCTGACTTGTCGACATTGATGCGGTCGTTAAGATCCAGCCCGTACGGTAATGACAACTCGTAGAGCAACAGATACTGGGCGGCCAGTTCTCTCTTATCAGGTATCCGGTACCATTCAGGATCATCGCCGTGCAGGTTTTTGTTCAAGCGCTGAATGATATCGCTGTAGCTGTAAACGTGCATCACATCGGGCTCGCTACGCAGCCACTCAGTAAAGGATTTTAGATTGGCAAGGTATTCCGGCTCACTTACACCGCCTTCTTCCTGTGCCGGGATCGAGAACTCAATCAGATATAAACCGGTAAGATCCTGCATGGCGAAGTCAGCGTCCTGACGAAACTCCATGCGCTCATCAAAATACTTTACCCACTGGTCGTCGAGTTGAATGCGTGGCAAGAAAGACATGCTGGCCGCTGCGGCGGCCAGCGATATAAACAGTACCGAGCGATAGTTTCGGGTGACAAAACCGGCAAAGGCTGCCATTCGTTTATTATTTCTATCTGCAGTTTTCTTTTGCCGCGCGCGGATCGGCACAACACTGAGAAAGGCCGGCAGAAACAACAGTGAGTAGATCCAGGCTGCAACGATACCGATAGCCGTGATGTTTCCCAGATACCAGAAGGGCGGTGAATCAGAGAAATTCAGCGCCAGGAAACCAACCAACGTTGTGACACTGGTGATGCTGATGGCAAGAAAATTAATGCGCAGACTTTCAACCACTGCACTTTGTTTGCTATGCCCTTCACGCAGCAGTGACAACATGCTTACCAACAAGTGCACGCTATCAGCAACAGCCAGTGTCAGAATAATCGTCGGTGCCGTGAGTGAGATAGGGTCGAGGGTGTAACCCAGATACCCCGCCACACCCATTGCGGTGACGGTTGAAAAGGCGATCACCAGCAGGGTGGCCAGCGTTCCCCAGAAACTTCGCAGTACCAGCGCCATAGTGACCAGCAGGGCAAGATACATAAACGGAATCAGCGTCATGGCATCGGCCTGCCCGGATTCGGAAAACGCATTATTGAGCATGGATATGCCCGTCAGTGCCACATGTATATCCGGGTAGCGCGCTTCAATGTCGTCAACTATGCTGCGTGCCACGCTTACGGCACTCGGCACTTCAGTCAGCGATTGCTCCGGGTATTGCAGCGTGACATTGACACCGGTGCTATGCGCATCGGGTGCGATTAACTGGCCGTTTAATAAAGGTTCATCGAGGGCAACCTGACGTTTGGCTGCCAGAGCTTCGCTGGACAGCGATTTTCCGTTCCGGATCAAGTCATCGACTGTCAGGTCATCGCCTTTGGCCCAGCTGTGCTGGAAGTTACTCACCGAATCAACGCGCAGGGTGTAGGGAATGTTCCAGGCTGCTTTCGTTAGCTCCTCGATGGCCTGAGCAATGCGCGGCGTAAACACCTTGCCACCTTTCGGGTGAACCACGAACAGGAAGTTGTCGTTCTTGGTGTAGGTGTCCTGAAAACGATCAAAGGTAATCAGTTCCGGGTTATCGGGGCTGAAAAAGGTTCGGTAATTGTTCGAAAAACTCAGGTGCTGGACCCCGGTAGCGGTGACACCCAGCAACATCAGGGTGAAGGTCATGACCAGGTAGGGGTGGTTAGTCACCAGATGGCCGAGTGAGACCGCCCAACGGTCGGTTTTACTTGGATGCGCGCTGTTCATGGTGTTTCCTCATAATTACAATGAGTTAATGAGAAATATAGAAACAAACCATCTGGTCTGTGTGGCGAAAATTAACACATACCAACCGGTCTGTCCATACCAATTCCAGTTTGGGGTCAGAGTAAAAACTTTGCGGTAGCCGGGGTCAGTATGGTGTGAAAGAGGTATCCTTGCATTCGAGATACTACTGTATATACTCACAGTACACTGGATAAATACACAGCAGGTGACGAAATGGACGATCTGACACCCAGGCAAGCCGAGATTTTGACGATGATTCGGGATTGTATTTACGACGAAGGCTATCCGCCTACCCGGGCTGAGATTGCCAAGGCCTTTGGTTTCCGTTCAGCAAATGCAGCAGAAGAGCATCTGCGGGCTTTGGAGCGTAAAGAGTATATAGAATTACTTCCGGGTTCTTCTCGGGGTATCCGTCTCATGGAGGATGTCGAAGAGGAAGGGGGTATCCCGGTTGTTGGGCGAGTCGCTGCAGGCGAGCCGATTCTCGCTGAAGAACACGTCGAGGATTATTACCCGGTTGACCCGGCGCTGTTTCATCCACGCGCGCACTATCTGCTGCGAGTGAAGGGGATGAGTATGTGCGATATTGGTATCATGGATGGCGATCTGCTCGCGGTGCATCGCACCCGCCAGGCGGAAAATGGTCAGGTCGTTGTGGCCCGTCTGGATGATGAGGTTACGGTTAAACGTTTCCGCAAGCGTGGTTCGATTGTTTATCTGATGCCCGAGAATGAAGATTTTGAGCCGATTCGTGTCGATCTGCGCAAGCAGTCGCTGGAGATTGAAGGTCTGGGTGTCGGCATTTTGCGCAACCAATCGTTATGAAAGTTCAACGGATTACACAGCGTACAGGGTATTGGCATGATACCCGGAAGGCTGAACAGCCCGACTCTGTCAGCAGTGGTTTTGATGATCTGGATACACTGCTCCCAGACGGCGGGTGGCCGCGTGGGGCACTAACGGAGATACATCTGGCACAACAGAGTATGGATGCTTTGCATTTGTTACTCCCGGCGCTGTCTAAACTCAGCCATGACGAGAATCGGTGGATTTGTCTTGTCGCGCCTCCCATCTTGCCCTGCATGTCAGACTTGCTGGAATCAGGTGTCAATTTATCACGCGTTTTGTTGGTACACCCCGGCGCGCAACAGGACGGTTTGTGGGCTGTTGAGGAAAGCCTGCGCTCAGGAACCTGTAGCGCGGTGTTGGCCTGGCCAACGACAGATGACAGTGCAGCGCTACGATGCCTGCAACTGGCAGCCGAGGCGGGTAACACGTCAGGCTTTCTGTTCCGGCCGCAACATCTGGCCAACCGCCCCTCTCCTGCGACACTGCGGTTACAGTTGCACGAGCAGCAGGATTATTATCCTGCTGTTTCCGTTATACAACGGCGTAGTGGACGCAACTCTGCACAAATGCATCGTTTCTCTGATCGAGTCGCATAACTATTCTTTACTGAGCGTATGATTACCTGCATGGATGCCGTGCACTGGTTGTGCTGGAGATTGACGAGTAAAAGATCAGTCAGCTTCGCCGCGACGAATGGCATCCTTGTACTTGCGGTAGTGCATAAGCATGGTCTGCCAGACCTGTCCCGGTGCACCGTCACCGACTGCCTTGTCATCCAGTTTTGTCACCGGCACGATTTCGCGGGTTGAGCTGGTGATCCACACTTCGTCGGCCTCTCGCAGTTGTTCTTCGCTGATGTCTTCTTCCCGATAAGCCACGCCGTGCTGTTCGGCGAGTTCCAGAACCAGATCCCGGGTGATACCGGGTAACATGATCCGGCTTTTTGGCGGCGTGAGGATGACGCCGTTGTGTACAACGAAGATGTTGCTGGAGGATGCTTCGATAGCGTTGCCGTCGCGAATGAGTATTGCCTCGGCTGCACCGCGCTCATCGGCTTGTTGACGGAGTAATACGTTGGGTAACAGGGTGATCGCCTTGATATTGCACCAGGCCCAGCGAATATCATCCAGCGTGATAGCGGCTACACCGTCTTGATGCGTAGACGGGTCTGAATCCGGTATCGGACTGCTGAAAGCATAAACAGTGTGATGAATATCGGCTGGAAAATTGTGGTCACGTTTTTCTGCAGTACCGCGGGTGACTTGCAGGTAAACAGACTGATCATTGTTATCACCGGCACGATCCCGATTGCGATCCAACAGGTTTTCCAGCATCCTGGTCCATTCGGATTCACTGAGCGGGTTAGAAAGACGGATGCCGTCAAGACTGTCCTGCAACCTTTGCAAGTGATGCGGCAGACGAAACAGTCGACCACCATACGCCGGGATGACTTCATAAACGCCATCGCCAAACAGAAATCCACGGTCAGTGACGGAAACGCGGGCTTGTTCAATCGGCAGAAAATCGCCATTCAGGTAGACAATGCTCACAGTGGGGTGCCCTATTCGAAGTACAGCAGCGCTTCGTCAACGATGCGCTGCCAGAAGTTGCCTTCGGCGACGGAAGACAGTGCGGAAAGGTCTTTTTCTGTGACCAGTTGATCATCAAGGCGAATAACAACGCGACCGAGCACTTGTCCCTGCGAAATCGGGGCAACAACCTGTTCCTGTAACTGCATTGAGGCGTCGAGCTTGTTGTACTCGCCACGCGGGATAGTGACATAAAGCGTATCGGCCAACCCCAGATCAACCATCTCGACAGCACCTTTCCAGATTCGTGTGCTGGTCAGCTTGCTGCCGCTCTCGTAGAGTTTGTGCGTTTCGAAAAAACGGAATCCATAGTTGAGCAAGGCCTGGCTGGCATCAGCCCGCGCGCCTTCGCTTTTGGTGCCAAGCACCACACTGATCAGGCGCATGCCATCGCGCTCGGCCGAAGTGACAAGACAGTAACCGGCGGAATCCGTGTGACCGGTTTTCAGGCCATCGACCGATTCATCCCGCCAGAGTAATTTGTTGCGGTTGTACTGTGTGATTCCGTTATAGGTGAAGCTGCGTTCCGAGTACCACTGGTAGTATTCCGGAAACTCTTCAATCAGTGCATGCGCAATGCGGGCGATATCACGTGCAGTGGTAAAGTGGTTCTTGTCCGGCAGGCCGGTGCTGTTTACGAAGTGGCTGTTGCGTAAGCCGAGTTGCTGCGCATGGTGATTCATCAATGAAGCAAAGCCTTCTTCAGTGCCGGCTACTTGCTCGGCCAGTGCCACCGTTGCATCGTTACCAGACTGGATGATCATCCCTTTGAGCAACTTGGCAACGCTTACCTGAGTGTTGACTTCGACAAACATGCGTGAGCCTTCGGTACGCCAGGCCTTCTTGCTGATTCGTACCTTGTCTTCCAGTGCCAGTGTGCCGTTGCGGATTTCGCTGAATATGACATAGGCACTCATCAGCTTGGTAATGCTGGCCGGCTCCAGTTGTTGGTCGGCGTTTTTCTCGGCGATAGTCTGCCCGCTATTGAAATCCTGCACCAGATAGCCTTTTGCGCCAACAGAAGGAGGTTTGGGCACCGGTGTTGCGGCGTGCAGAAGACTGCTGGCCAGTAACAAAACTGTCAGCAAAAAAGAATACAGCGGTTTGTGAATCATGGATTGTCCTGTTGTCGCATCAAGTGCCGCATTGTGTGCGCTTGATGGGGGATTTTCAACGGCTAGTCTATGACGACGCGTGGTGACTCGATGCCGTGCTGCAAGAGGCTTTGTGCCAATTGGTCTGCGCTCTCAACCGAATCGAGTGGGCCGATGCGTACACGGTATATGCGCTTTTGGTTGGTGTTGCCTTCGCTGATATGAAGCTTGCCATTTGGAGCTGTCGCCACCAGACGACGCTTTAGTCGTTCGGCGTTGCCAAGACTCTGGAATGCGCCGACTTGCAGGTAGAGCAAGGGTGCGGTCGCCGGAGTGATCCCGGTTGTAGTCACAGGAATAGCTGTTTTAGGCTGGCTGGCAAGTTGCTGCGGTGGGCGAGCCACAGGTTGTGCGGGGTTAAGTGCAACGACCTCCACCAATCCGGTACCCTTGCCGAGTATTTCCAGCCGGTTAGCTGCCGCGTAGGACAGATCAATCAGCCGATTCTCATGAAACGGGCCGCGATCATTAATTTTGACAACAACCGATTTGCCATTGCGCAAATTGGTGACACGCGCATAGGTTGGCAAGGGCAAGGTTTTGTGTGCGGCAGACATGCTGTACATGTCATAGGTTTCACCGCTGGAAGTGCGGTGCCCGTGAAACTTGGTGCCGTACCAGGAAGCCACGCCACGCTCACGGTAACCGGTGTTACTGGACATGGTGTAATAACGCTTGCCGAGCACCACGTAAGAAGCCGGATTGCCATAGCGGCTTTTGGGTTCCACACGGGGCACGGCATCGGCGACTTGAGACACATCAACCTGTCTGCCCGGTGCGCTATCGTGGCGCTGGCTGTAACGTCCGCCGCCTGAGGTTGAACAGGCAGACAGCACAACAGCCAGTAAGGCAATGACGAGCCAGCTACTGGCCGGGTTCATCCTGTCATGAACCTTTCTGATAAGCATCCCGTATCGCTTCGCTGAGCTGATAAACCGACATCGCGTACAGAGGGCTGCGGTTATAGCGTGTGATGACATAGAAGTTCTTGCTGGTCAGCCAGTACTCTGACGCCTTGCGTTGTTGCAGTTCCAATACGGCAACGGCTTGCCTGGCAGACAGTGGCGGTGTGGTCCGAACGCCTTTAGCTGCAAGTTCGCCGGCAATTTTATCCGGCTTGCTGTTTTCCGAAACCATCGATGCTGAAATCTTGCCTTGTGTCACGCGGTTTGCGACAGCTTCTCCCGGTTGCCAGCCATGTTTGTGGAAATAGTTCGCGACGCTACCAATGATGTCTTCAATATTTCCCCATAGATCGCGTTTCCCATCCTTGTCAAAATCGATGGCATAGTGCCGGTAGCTGGAAGGAATGAACTGACCATATCCCATGGCACCGGCATAAGAGCCTTTGGCTTCCCGCAGGTTGACATTTTCTTCGCGTGCCAGAATCAGGAATTGTTCGAGTTCCGAACGAAAAAATTTACTGCGCGGTGGGTAAGCGAATGCCAGAGTGGAGAGCGCATCAAGCACGCGATAGCGACCGGTATGTTTACCGTAGCGGGTTTCCACGCCGATGATAGCGACCACAATAGCCGGATCAACCTCAAGCTCTTTTGCGGCGCGCTCCAGAAGGTCGGCATTTTCCCGCCAGAACGCAACACCACCGCTGATTCGCTCAGAGGTCAGAAATATTTTTCGGTATTCATGCCATGGCTTGGTTTTTTCTGCCGGCCGGGCGATAGCTTCGAGAATATCATCGCGTTTTTTGGCTTCGCCAAACAGGCTTTGAAGTTTGGCGCGGTCGAAGCCGTGGCTTTTCACCATGTCATCGATGAAATCTTTGGTGCGCGTATTGTGGGTGAAATCACCGGCTGGTGTTATGGCGGGCGCGAGTCCGGTGAGACAGACAATGAGGGTATTGAAAAACAATTTTCGTATCGACACGTGACTTCCTTAGCTTGTCAGCAGTTTTCGGTGCGTATTAATAGACATGAGGATACCGAAACCTGCCATCAGGGTCACCATGGATGTGCCACCGTAACTGACCAGCGGAAGCGGCAGTCCCACAACCGGCAGCAAGCCGGTCACCATTCCGGTATTTACAATGATGTAGATAAAAAATGTCATGGCAAGGCTGCCGGCCAGCAGTCGTCCATAGGTATCCTGTGCCTGAGTTGCGATATGCAGGCTGCGGACAATGATAAAGCCATACAAGGCCAGCAGAATCAGAATGCCCACCAGGCCGAATTCTTCTCCCAACACCGCAAAAATGAAGTCTGTGGTGCGTTCTGGCAGGAATTCCAGATGCGCCTGGGTTCCGTTCAGCCAGCCTTTGCCAAACACGCCGCCGGAGCCGATGGCGATTTTAGACTGGATAATATGGTAGCCAGTTCCCAGTGGATCCTGCTCCGGATTAAGAAAAGTGATAACCCGCTGACGTTGGTATTCTCGCATGAAGTGCCACAATATCGGCGCGCCTGCGGCGGCCAACAGCGCCAGACCGCTGAGTAACCTCCAGGACAGACCGGCCAGAAACAGCACAAAAAAGCCCGCGCTGGCGATCAGTAAAGACGTGCCAAGGTCGGGTTGGCGGGCGATCAGAAACACCGGGACAACAATCAGAGCGCCGGCCACTATCAGGTTCCAGCCAGTCGGTGGCAGGCGTTTTTCAGCCAGAAACCAGGCTACCATCATCGGCACAGCCAGTTTCATCATTTCCGAAGGCTGGAAGCGGAGAAAGCCGAAATCGAGCCAGCGCTGCGCCCCTTTGCCGACATCGCCGATAACCAGCACTGCGATCAGCAGCAGAATCCCAAGACCATATAACCACGGCGTCCAGCGTAGCAGCCATTGCGGGCGTAGTTGGGCAACCACTACCATGGTGCCGAAGGCAATGCCGAGACGCACCAGTTGACGGATCAGGATGGACTGTTCCTGGCCGCCAGCGCTGTACAGAACGAACAGGCCGAACAGCGAGGTTGCGAGCAGGCCGAACAACAGTACCGCGTCGATGTGCAGTATGTGTTGCCAGTCGCGGCGGCTGGCGTCTTCACGGGCGCTGTCGAGTAAGGTGCTCATGATCTGGGTTTGGACAAATACTGGTCGAGGATAGTTCGTGCAATCGGAGCGGCCACAGCGCTGCCACTGCCGCCATGTTCGACCACGACAGCGATGGCGATACTCGGGTTATCGATCGGCGCGAATGCAATGAACAGAGAATGATCATGCAGTTTTCTGGCAAGTTTTTCGGCGTCATACTTTTCCTCTTCCTTTAAGCCGAATACTTGCGCAGTTCCGGTTTTACCGGCGAACTCATATTTTGCGCCGAGACCGATTTTGTGCGCCGTACCGCGTCGGCCGTGTACCACTTCGCGCATGGCGTCAATGATGGCTTCCCAGTTGTGCCGGTTTTCGATAGGTATATCGAGAACCGTTTCTACCGTAACGGGTGACAGTTCCGGATCATCAAAAGACTGGGTCGAAGCGACAATATGAGGTTTCACCCGATGCCCGAACTTCGACAGGGTCGCCGTGGCGCTGGCCAGTTGCACCGGTGTCGTCAGCACAAAGCCCTGACCGATACCTGTAATCAGTGTTTCGCCAGGAAACCATGGTTGATTTCGCGCTGCACGCTTCCACTCGCGCGAAGGCATCAGTCCGGGCATTTCACCACTGATGTCCAGTCCGCTGCGTGTGCCAAAACCGAACTTCGAAAGGTAGGCATATAAACGATCAATGCCCATGGAAAGCGCCAGATCATAGAAGTACACATCACAGGACTGGGCGATAGCGATTTTAAGATCCACCGTACCGTGACCTCTGCGTTTCCAGTCCCGGTATTTACGATCTTTGCCCGGTAACTGGTAGTAGCCCGGGCAGAAGGTATGTGCCGTAGTGCTGGAAATGCCCAGCTCCAGTCCACCGAGTCCGACGAACGGTTTGAGGGTAGAGCCGGGCGGATATTGGCCTCGCAAGGCACGGTTGAAGAGCGGTTGCATTTCATCATCGCGCAGTTGCGCATAGGCTTCCGTGTCGATGCCGTTGACGAACAGATTGGGGTCATAGGTTGGCTTGCTGACAAAGGCGAGCACTTCTCCGGTACTCGGGTTAATGGCAACAGCGGCCCCGGTGCGGTCGCCAAATGCCTGCTCGGCCACGTTCTGCAATTCCAGGTCAAGTGTGAGATAGAGATTGTCGCCGGGTATCGGCGGAGTGCGAATCAGTGTTCGTAGTACCCGACCTTCCGCATTGGTTTCTACCTGGCGAAACCCGACTGTACCGTGCAGGCGTTCTTCGTAGGTGCGTTCAATGCCGACCTTGCCGATGTGTGTGGTACCGCTGTAGTCGGAGTTGTCTATTCGTTGCAAGTCGCGTTCATCAATGCGGCCGACATAACCGATCGCGTGCGAAGCCAGCGGGCCGTGCGGATAGTGGCGCGACAGACCGGCTACAATTTCCACGCCCGGGAAACGGTGCCGATCAACGGCAAAGCGTGCGACTTCCTCATCCCCAAGATGGAAACGCAATGGCACAGGTTTGAATACCGGCGTGCGTTTCCTGAGCTTGTCAAAGCGTTTGCGGTCGATGTCACGAATATTAATCAGCGTGGCAAGTCGGTCGACTACGCCATCCATATCTTCGTGAATTTGCTCGGGTGTAATCTCCAGTCGGTAGGACGGCAGGTTATCAGCCAGAATGACGCCGTTACGGTCAAAGATCAGGCCGCGGTTGGGGGGTTCCGGGAGAATCTTGATGCGGTTGTCATCGGATAGCGTGATGTAATGTTCGTGCGCCAGAATCTGCAGATAAACCAGACGGCCAATCAGCACGGCAATCAGCAAGGCAACAAAGATCAAAGCCTGTATTGAACGCTGCATGAACAAGCGATTTTCGAACAGGTAATCCTTGATGGTGATGCGTGATGCCATGGATCACTGCACCGAGAAAGTGCGTCGCACCGAGTTAAGCCAGCGGTAGGCCAGCGGCCACAGAAACATGCCGACAAGCGAGGGCAGCCAGTAGGAAGCAGGATGCCCGGGTCGCCCGATCGTGCGGTCTACCCACAACACGACAAGTTGGTGCAGTACTAACAGAACAAGTACGGTCAACATTTGCTGCCAGGCCGGGTAAGCACGAATTCTTGCATGCATCTGTACGCACACGTAGGCAATCAGACTCAATGCCAGGGCATGTTGCCCGAGTAAAGTGCCGGTGAGGACGTCGAGTAGCAGCCCGACTACAAAACCGGATCCGACACTGACACGATAGGGCAGGGCCAGACACCAGAAGATCAGCGTGATGCCTACCCAGTCAGGTCGCAGGCGAACCAGGTAGTCGGGTAGCGGGATGATGGTCAGTACCATCGCCAAGGCAAAGCAGAGAATGATAATAATGCCGCCATGCGGTCGTGACAAGTTCATGGAGTTTCCTCCACGGGGGGTTCCGGCAGGCCGGGTTGCTTGATTTGTTCCTGCCACACCAGCAAGACTTCTCGGCTGCGATCCAGTTGTGCACGCGGCCGTGCCATTACCCGCGAAAATGCGCGGCCGGAGTCTTGTTCGACTTCATAGACCTCGGCAACGGGATAACCGGGCGGGAAACGGCCTCCCAGTCCTGAGCTCACCAACAAATCGCCTACCCGTATATCTGCATTGTTCGGGATGTTGGGTAACTCCAGCTGGTCCAGCTTGCCGGTCCCGAGTGCGATCGTGCGTAAGCCATTGCGATTGACCTGTACCGGAATCGCATGTGCCGGATCGGTGATCAGCATCGCCGTTGAAGTGAAAGGCCCGACGTGAATCAGTTGGCCCATGATGCCCTTGCTATCGAGTAGCGGCTGGCCGTCAAACAGGTTGTCCAGACTGCCCTTGTTGATTTCGATCTGGTGTCGGTAGGGGTCCATGTCTACCGATAACAAAGCCGCGATCAGCATGGGTCGTTCACCGACCTGAAAGGATGAATCAAGTAACGCGCGCAGGTGGCGGTTTTCCGCTTCCAGAGACTCCAGTTTCTGTAGCTGGGTGTTCAATACCAGTTGTTTTTTGCGCAGACTGAAATTTTCTTCCTGCAACTGGCGACGGGTTGCCAGTGACTCGCGGAACCATTCAGCCGTATTGCCGGGCAGGTCGACCAGAAGCTGCAAGGGGTAAACGACCACTGACAGCGCACCACGCACGCTGCCGAGGTGGTGCTGGCGGTGATCGAGTGTCATCAGAGCAATGGAAAGGAATACCAGCCCCAGTAAACGGGCCAGTAAAGGGGGGCCGGCGGTAAACAGTTGCTTGATAGCGTCTACTCCCCCCGGTCTGGCCGATCGGGTCCAGCGCAGGGCCATCGGTGTACAACGGGCATTACGGTATATTTTCCGTCATACCGGCGAAGGCCGGCATTCAGTTGATCATTCAACAGCAAACAGGTCGCCGCCACGCTCGTCGAGTAATTCCAGCGCACGGCCACCGCCACGTGCGACACAGGTGAGCGGGTCATCAGCGATGACAACCGGCAGGCCGGTTTCTTCCATCAGCAGGTGATCGAGATCGCGCAGCAGGGCACCACCGCCAGTAATAACAATGCCTCGTTCAGCCACGTCGGCACCGAGTTCCGGCGGTGTTTGTTCCAGCGCTGTTTTAACTGCACCAACGATTCCCGCGAGCGGTTCCTGCAAGGCCTCAAGAATCTCGTTGCTATTGAGCGTAAAGCTGCGCGGTACACCTTGCGCAAGGTTGCGCCCCTTGACCTCCATCTCTTTCATCTCAGCGCCGGGATATGCAGAACCGATTCCCTTCTTGATTCTCTCGGCAGTGGCTTCGCCGATCAGCGTGCCGTAGTTGCGGCGTACATAATTCACAATCGCTTCGTCGAAACGGTCGCCACCGATACGCACCGAGGCGGAATAGACAATCCCGTTCAGGGAAATAACCGCCACTTCCGAAGTGCCGCCGCCAATATCCAGCACCATGGAGCCGCGCGCTTCGTCCACCGGCATGCCGGCGCCGATGGCCGCTGCCATGGGTTCTTCAATGAGGTATACCTCACGCGCACCGGCACCGGCGGCAGATTCCTTAATGGCGCGCCGTTCCACCTGGGTGGAACCGCAGGGGACACAGATCAGCACTCGTGGGCTGGGGCGGAAGAAACGCGTCTCATGCACTTTATGGATAAAATGCTGGAGCATTTTCTCGGTGACAGTGAAGTCGGCGATAACGCCTTCCTTGAGCGGGCGGATAGCAGTGATATTGCCCGGCGTACGGCCCAGCATGGCCTTGGCCTCAGCGCCCACTGCCGCGATACTCTTGGGGCCACCCGGCCCGCGATCCTGACGAATCGCGACCACCGAGGGTTCGTCGAGCACAACACCTTGATCGCGAACGTAGATCAGGGTATTGGCGGTACCCAGATCAATGGAAAGATCGTTGGAGAACATCCCCATCAGACTTCTGAACATGGAGTGCGCAATCCCTAGATAAATAAAGGAGCTAATCTAACAATGCGTGCTGCATTGGGCAAGCAAATAACGCGCCGAAAGCGTGTTATTCGACCCGGGCCTGCGAAAGATGAGCGGGCGGGAGCCGCTCCTGCAAAAAACAGGGCAAGTATGCTACCTTTCGCGTCTTCCCGAATTAGACATCGAGACCGGAAACATGTCACTGGATCAAGACACGATACGCCAAATTGCGCGCCTGGCGCGTTTGGGCGTGGACGAGGCTGAAAACGAGACTTATGCGCGCAGCCTGTCGGATATTTTTGCTTTCGTCGAGCAATTGAACGCGGTGGATACCACGGGTATTGAACCGATGGCGCACCCGCTGGATGCGACTCAGCGTCTACGGCCAGATGCCGTCACCGAAAGCAATCAGCGCGAGCAATTCCAGAAGGTTGCGCCGCAGGTTGAGTCCAACCTGTATCTGGTCCCCCGCGTCATCGAATAACAGGGCACGTCATGCATCAGAAAAGTCTTTCCGAACTGGCCGCAGGACTGCGCGCCGGTGAATACACCAGCGAGGCACTAACCCGCCATTTTCTCGACCGAATTGAACAGTTCGATGGTGAGCTGAACTGCGTCGTCACGGTTACGGAAGAATTGGCCTTGCAGGCAGCGCGCGAGGCGGATAAACGCATTGCTGCCGGTGATGCCGGGCCGCTGACGGGTATCCCGTTCCTGCACAAGGATATTTTCTGTACCAACGGCGTACGCACCAGTTGCGGCTCGCGCATGCTGGATAATTTCGAAGCACCGTATGACGCTACCGTCAGCGAGAAATTGAAACAGGCTGGTGCCGTTATGCTGGGTAAAACCAACATGGACGAGTTCGCGATGGGTTCTTCTAACGAAACCAGTTTCTACGGCCCGGTGAAAAATCCCTGGGATCGTGACCGTGTGCCAGGTGGTTCATCCGGCGGTTCTGCGGCTGCGGTGGCAGCACGGCTTGCGCCGATTGCGACCGGCACCGATACCGGCGGTTCCATTCGCCAGCCGGCAGCCCTGTGTGGCATCACCGGATTAAAACCAACCTACGGACGTGTCTCACGCTACGGCATGATCGCGTTTGCCTCCAGCCTCGACCAGGCCGGGCCGTTTGCCGCTTCGGCGGAAGACGCGGCAGCTTTATTACAGGCGATATCGGGTTTTGACCCGAGAGATTCCACCAGTATCGACCGGCCGGTAGATGACTACACCAGCGGGCTGGAACAGGATCTGAATGGCTTGGTGATTGGCTTACCAAAAGAGTTTTTCGACGAAGGCCTGGATGCCGATGTGCGTGCGGCCATGGAAGCTGCAGTTGAGGAATACAAAAAACTTGGTGCGACGGTAAAAGAAATCAGCCTGCCCAACAGCGGTCTTTCCGTGCCGGTTTATTATGTCGTTGCACCGGCAGAGTGTTCATCCAACCTGTCGCGGATGGACGGTGTACGTTTCGGCCACCGTTGCGAAGATCCGAAAGACCTCGATGATCTTTACACACGTTCACGTGGTGAAGGGTTTGGCGCAGAAGTGAAACGCCGCATCATGATTGGCACCTACGCGCTGTCAGCGGGTTACTACGATGCCTACTATTTAAAGGCACAACAGATTCGCCGTTTGATTCGTGATGATTTCGTCAAGGCCTTCGAAGATGTCGATGTCATCATGGGGCCGACCACGCCAACCACTGCTTTCAAACTGGGCGAGAAGTCCGATGACCCGGTGACCATGTATCTATCGGATATCTACACCATCGCCGTGAACCTCGCGGGTTTGCCGGGCATGTCGATTCCTGCCGGACTGGTCAAGGGTTTGCCGGTTGGCTTGCAGCTCATCGGCAATTACTTTGACGAAGGCCGTTTGCTGAATGTGGCGCATCGCTACCAGCAGGTTACCGACTGGCACACGCAACGTCCTGCCGGTTACGCATAAGAGAGAGTCCTGAGTATGGAATGGGAAGTTGTCATCGGGCTGGAGATACACGCGCAGCTATCGACCACGAGTAAAATATTTTCCGGTGCCTCGACCGCCTACGGAGCCGAACCGAATACTCAGGCTTGCGCAGTTGACCTCGGTTTGCCCGGCGTATTGCCGGTGCTGAATGAAAAAGTGGTGGAATTGGCGGCGCGTTTTGGGCTGGCTACGCACTCGACAGTCTCGAAGCGTTCCGTATTCGCACGCAAAAACTACTTTTACCCCGACCTGCCCAAGGGCTACCAGATCAGCCAGTTTGAATTGCCGATTGTGCACGGTGGTTATCTCGATATTGATCTGGAAGATGGTGAAATTTGTCGCATCGGCATTACGCGTGCGCATCTTGAAGAAGACGCAGGCAAGTCATTGCACGAAGATTTTCAGGGCGCTACTGGTATTGATTTGAACCGCGCCGGCACACCGCTACTGGAAATTGTTTCTGAACCGGACTTGCGTTCCGCGAAGCAGGCCGTGGCCTACATGAAAAAAATCCACGCGCTGGTTCGCTATCTGGATATTTGCGATGGCAACATGCAGGAAGGTTCATTCCGTTGCGATGCCAATGTGTCCATGCGACCCAAGGGTCAGGAAGAATTAGGTACACGCGCCGAGGTTAAGAACATAAACTCTTTCCGCTTTGTAGAGCGCGCCATCAACTTCGAGATCGAACGTCAGATCGATGTGCTGGAAGGTGGTGGAAAAGTTGTACAGGAAACCCGGCTGTACGATTCAGACCGTGACGAAACACGTTCCATGCGCAGCAAGGAAGAAGCCAACGACTACCGTTACTTCCCCGACCCAGACTTATTACCCGTCATACTCGACGATGAATTTATTGAGTCAGTGCGCAAGACATTGCCAGAGCTACCGGATGCCAAGCGTGAGCGTTTTGTAACTCAATACGATTTGTCGAATAAAGATGCCGGTGTACTGACGGCCAGCCGGGAAATGGCCGACTACTTCGAGCAGGCAACAGAGGCCTCGGGTGGCGAAGGCAAGCTGGCCGCTAACTGGGTGGCTGGCGAAGTCTCCAGTTTATTAAACCGCGAAGGCATTGATATCGACGCCTTGCCTGTCAGCGCCGAACAGCTGGGTGGTTTGCTGAAACGCATCAGCGACAACACCATCTCCGGCAAGATCGCCAAGCAGGTATTCGAAGCCATGTGCCAAGGTGAAGGCGATGCCGACGCCGTGATCGAAAAGAAAGGCCTGAAACAAATCAGCGACACCGGTGCCATCGAAAAAATGGTGCGCGAGGTGCTGGACAATAACCCCAAACAGGTCGAGCAGTACAAGGGCGGTCAGGAAAAATTACTCGGCTTCTTTGTGGGACAGATAATGAAAGCCACCCAGGGCAAGGCCAACCCGGGTGAAGTGAACAAAATTCTCAAACAACTGTTGTCCGGGGATTAAACCTGACACGTTAGTCTATGACTGCCGACTCTGATACCGACTGCCTGCGCCGCTTTATCTTCGAGAACACTGATGTGCGCGGTGAACTGGTGTGGCTGGACGCAAGCTGGCGCGCCGTGTTGGAACGCCAGTCCTACCCCGACCCCATCCGTGACTTGCTCGGTCAGGCCATGGCCGCAGCCTTGCTGTTATCCGCCACCATCAAATTCGACGGTTATCTACAACTGCAATTACAGGGCGACGGCCCCCTCAGCCTGTTAATGATAGAGGCAACTGCCGCCCGCACCGTACGCGGCATTGCGCGCTGGGACGGTGATGTCGATGGCAAGGACTTCCGCACCCTGACCGGCGAAGCACGTCTGATGCTAACCATTGACCCGGGTAAAGGCGGCGAACGTTACCAGGGCGTCGTACTGGTAGAAGGCGACAGCCTCGCCAAAACACTGGAAGACTACTTCAGTCAATCAGAACAACTAGCCACCCGGCTGTGGTTAGCCGCCAACGGAGATCGTGCTGGTGGGATGTTGTTACAGCAACTGCCAGGCGATTCACATGACGAGGAAGACTGGAACCGTGATGTCATGCTTGGCGAAACCTTGACCGACGAAGAGCTTCTACAACTGTCAGCACAAGAATTATTGCACCGCCTCTATCATGAAGAAGATTTGCGCTTGTTTGAAACCGAGCCAGTGAGTTTTCGTTGCTCCTGTTCCAGCGAGCGGATTGAAAGCATGTTGCGTGGCTTAGGGTATGACGAGGTGCGCGATATTCTTGGGGAGCAGGGCGAAGTCAGTGTGGATTGCGAGTTCTGTTGCCAGTCTTATGTGTATGACACGGTGGATGTTGAGCGGGTGTTTGCGGCGGCGGATCAGCCGGATGTGCCTCGGACCCGGCACTAGGGTTCTGGTGGTAAGCGCCGGTACGTTGGGGTTTTCCGGTTCAACGGTTTGCCCGCTGCGCGGGTTCCCTGCGCTTCTCGCGACAGGTGGCGCGATCCCAAACTCGCCTTTCACTGCGTGAAAAACTCAAACAGGGTTCGCTTCATCCACCTGTCGCTGCGATGCTCGACTGCACCGATTCACCGGAAACCCCCGACGTACTGACGCTGATAGTTCTGCGGGGTAGAGGGAGTGGGTGTTAGCGGTTATGCTTGTAACGCATCAAGGCTTGTTCTGACGCCAGAGCCAAAAAAATGCCAAGATCAGGTTGGGCATTCTGTATATCGTCAGTTTTTACGTGATTGGACGACGCGGACTATCACTCAATCGCATGTAAGTGGCCCATTGAACTGTTATGCCTGTCAAAGAAATAGGTGCTTGAACATATGAGAAGCTTTACAAAGGTCGAAAAAGAATTTATCTCGTTTCTAGCCCATTCAAAACGAGGGCAAAGGAATGTAATGAGCTTTTTAGACAAGCATCTAGAAAAGACTGTAATACGTCTTGATTTTCAAAATGAGACCGGTGAATACCTATCCGAGGCAGAAGAAATAACGGATGAAGTGGTTAGTTGGATAATTAATAAAATTGAGGACTTGCAAGAACTTATTGCGGTAATCAGCGGCTTAATAGTGTATTTAAAAAATAATGGTTATATAGCGTCTTATGGGGTCACACCAAATAAGTGGAGTCAAAAACATGATTTTGGTAAAGGCATTCAAGAAGACCTAAAAATCAGCACACCATTCCCAGATGAAGAAATAACGAAGTTATTAATTGAATATGCCTTTAAAGAAATTGTTCCGTTGGAGCCATTAACAGATCTTGAAGAGCATGAATTCACTACTCAAGATGAACGAAGATTTATAAAACAATACAAACAAACACAAAAAAGCATAAAGCTAGCAAAGTCAGGTGTAATTACTGCAATATTTATTGGAGTCTTTGGGATTATATTCAATATTATTGCTTTGAACAATCAAAGTGATTCTTCCTCTATGAATGCAACTCTTTATAGGAATTCATCGGATGCTGTGATCGATAATTTAGATAAATTGTCTAGTATTGGGCTAGATAGAAATGCGAAGTTAGATAGGCTTATACAGGAGACGAAAAACTCATCAAATATTATTGAAAAAGATCTAGGAGGAATAAAAAGCGACATAAAAAATTGAATAATAACATTCGCGCACCTATTAAAAATAGGCATAATAAATAAATCCAGCCGACGCAAAAACCGCGCGGCTAATTTACGACGTTGCAACAGGAGAAGCATCGTGGCAAGAAATACAGGTTCAATTGTTACAGAATATGCAGAGCTTTGGCCGCGAGAGGTGTTTGATATTCGTGAAGGGAAAAATAGGCTGCTTACAGAAGCCCAAGAGTTATTAAGTGGCCCAGGTGTTTACGTCTTGTATCGAGATGATGTTCCATACTATATCGGTAAAACTGAAAACAACCTGTATTACAGAATTCACAAGCATGCTAATCAACCAGGTGCAAAATACTATCGATACTGGAATTACTTTTCCGCATATGTTGTAGATACAATTAAGCACATAGATGATGTTGAGGGTTTACTAATAACAGCAATACCTGCCGCAGCAAACAGCTCAAAGCCAAAAATCAAGAAAATATTATTGCCCCGTAGTATAAAGAACCTTATGGGTAGGTTGCGTAGAATTTCAGCTGATGATCTCAGGCAATAGTAAAGCAACTAACAAAGAGCTCGTTCTGTCGCAAGCTACGCTCTTCCTTTGCGCCGCACGGCTTGGTTATTGAAGCGAAGGAAAGCTATGGCGAGTAATTATTTAGAGCAGTTGGTGGCTGAATGGTATGAGTACCAGGGGTACTTCATCCGCCGAAATGTCATGGTTGGGAAATTGCCCAAGGGTGGGTACGAAGGAGAGCTTGATATAGTTGCCTTTCACCCGGAAAAGAAACATTTGTTGCATATTGAACCTACCCACGATGCGCATAGTTGGGCAAAAAGGGAGCAAAGGTTTAAGAAGAAATTTAGCGCTGGAAGAAAATATATCCCCGAGTTATTTAAAGGGCTGGATATCCCCGATGAAATAGAGCAAGTATGCTTGCTTGGTTTCGGTAGCAATGTAAATCACCCGTATCTTGCGGGCGGCAAGGTGGTAACGGTTGCAGAATTCTTGTCGGGCGTAATAAAGGAAATAGGGAAATCAAGCATGCACAGCAATGCGATGTCAGAAAATCATCCAATATTAAGAACATTGCAGTTTATTACGCAAAACCGGCTACTGTTTTCAGAGTTGCTGGATAATGGTTTCTAACAAATGCGCCGAGTTAGCCCGCCCTTCAGGCGAGCTAGGGCCTCTCACGCAAGTCGTCGGTTGTAATAAGCAATGAGCATAGAGCTGGTTATTGGCATTTTTATAATTCTGTCCCCTCTCTATTTCTGGCTGAAAATCAAGCGCACCCAAAAATGGCATGCCACTACTGCTAAAGTTATCGAAATTGACCCCCAGTCCATGTTTGAAAGAGAAAGGCGGAAATTTTATCTAAATACGGATTCAGATTATGCAATTGAATACGAGGTTGAGGGAGTAAAATATATTCAGACTCCTGATATTGAGAATAATGTCAGAATTGCTGGTTTTAAAGTGTCTAGATCACCATCAATAGATAAAGAGTTTGTGGTTCGTTACGAACCAGGTAACCCCAATAACTATTCAATTGCGCACGTATATTCAAAGAAACAATTTGTTATCTTTGCAATAGCTGCGGTTGCTATGGGTTCGCTTTTAGTAATGGGTGTGTTTAGCAATGATGCCTAGAAAATGCATCCAGTACTAATATATACAGGCATATATTTTGTCGCGTTAATTGCGTTCCTCGTAGTATTGGAAGCTATTAATGGCCCAGCGGATATTAAGCTGATAATTGGTGTTCCAGGGATTGTCAGCATCTTTCTTGGCAGGTGGCTGGTAAAGAAGTTTCCAGATAAAGAGACCACGCAAGAAGATTAAGGTTAGGGGCTACAAAGTAATTGCGGTGTAAGGTTGTTCGCCCGCCATCTCGGCTAATCCTCGAATGGTTTTCAGGTATACCGCGAAGCCTAGCGGCTAGCCGCAGGTTTCTTCCGTTGGCCTGAGCGTTTTGATGCGGGTTCCATGTGGGCCAGTGTGTATACATCCAGTAATCGACGTATCATTTTTTGATACTGGGTGTGATGCTTTTTTGCTTGCGCCTTGAAGAAGTCGACGCTTTCTTTGCTCAGAGAGATTGTGACTTTTACAGAATCTTCCTTAAAAGCGAGTTCTTCGGGAGCAGGCAAGAAATCCGGGATGACTTTGACCTTGCCAATCGGTTCATCGGTGTATTTGGTTTTCGCGTTCATAGATTCGTTTTCCTTTCCGCCAATAGCCTGCTCCGAATAAGCGGATCACGCCGCTGCGGTATGTGAATCGTACTGTCAGTATTCCGGCATCAGTTTTTCCGAAACAGTAATACCGTTTTTCTTCACCGCCGTGATCCAGGTCTTCTGCGATTACACGATCGGCATCCGCAAAAGCATACTGGGCCTCGGCAAAAGAGACTCCGTGTTTAAATGTGTCGAAACTAGGGTGGTGTTGCTGGATGCTGTATTTCTTAGAGATTGCAGTTGCTTGGTGATGTCCGCTTGTCTTCAACCTTCGCAAGCTGCGGGCAGGCTTAAACGTTGCATCTCTTACAACACCTGTTAACAGGTGCTATAATCAGGGCTGTTACCCTGTATCGCCGAGGCTATAGATCATGGACACCAAATTCTCAGAAGACGTTATTCCTCTTTCAGATCTGAAGGTTAACCCGGGTAAAGTGGTGACTCGGGCTAAAGACAATCATCGTCCCATTCTGGTTACGAGCCGCGGTAGAGGTGTGGCAGTGGTGCAAGGCCTTGAGGAATACGAGAAGAACAATGAGGAGCGGGAGTTCTTGCGGGCGGTAGCGCAGGGGTTAATGGATACCAAGGAAGGCAACGAAATTAGCCTGAGTGAGGTGAAAAAGAAGCTGGGTATCGCTTGAGTGAAAGTCTACCTATCCGGCTCCGGGTTCGAAGACCTTGAGCGCATCAAAAATTACTATTTGGAAGAAGGCGTCCCTCATGTCGGCGAAGGGTTCGTATCTTTGATTGTTGGGCATATCGAAACATTAATTGATAACCCGGATATTGGGCGAATGGTTCCAGAGTTTGAGGACGAAAAAATCCGTGAGCTAATTCACCCGCCATTCCGCATTGTTTACGTAAGGGAATCGAATTCTATTCATGTTGTGAGGGTATGGCGCAGTGAGCGGCTGCTCGCTCTGCCAGAATCAGACAAATAACCGTTGCCTTCGTCATCTGTCGCACTGTAGATGTCAAAAGGCAATCACAACATCTATAATTATCGAGTACGCACCTGGAGGTGTTAGCAATGCCTTCTGCGAAAGATGAAATAAAACAGGTTCTTGATAATCAGCCTGATGATAGTTCATATGATGAGCTTCTAAGAGAATTGGCGTTCAAGCGCATGGTCGATAAAGGTTTGGCTGATTCTAAACAAGGAAAGGTTGTTTCGAATGAGGAAATGCATAGTCGAATACTGTCATGGCGCAAATAACATGGACGAGAGAAGCAGAGAGATGGCTGAAAGATATACATGATTACATCGCACTGGATAATCCGGCAGCGGCTATCGGTATGAACACCGTTCAGGTGAAGATATTCGCATACTTCTTTACGGTCATTACCGTATTACCTATTTAAAATATGCTGATGGCGAGATCAGTATTTTGGGGGTTTTTCATGGAGCGCTCGAAATTGAGAGTTACCTTCTATAGAAATCTGGCCGCCACTTCTGTTAGGGCATTTTTACCGTAACTGTAAGCAGCTACGGTATAAGGATATTCACCCGCCATCTCGGCTAATCCTCCAATGTTTCCCCAGATATGCCGTCAAAGCTAGCGGTTTACCGTACGTTTTTTTCGCAGGCCTGAACGTTTTGGTGCGGGTTCCATGTGGGCCAGTGTGTACACGTCCAGTAAGCGGCGTATCATTTTTTGATATTGGGTGTGATGTTTTTTGGCCTGTGCTTTGAAGAAATCGACACTTTCTTTGCTCAGTGAGATTGTGACTTTTACAGTATCGTCCTTAAACGCGAGTTCTTCGGGCGCTGGCAAGAAATCAGGGATGACCTTGACCTTGCCAATCGGTTCATCGGTGTATTTGGTTTTCGCGCTCATAGATCCGTTTTCCTTTACCGCCGTGATCCAGGTCTTCTGCAATGACTCGTTCAGATCCTTCTCTGGATCCCACTCAAGGCATTCCTTGCTCATAGAGAGAGTCTAGCAGAGGGCTGCTTAATAGTACATATTATTATATGGTTATTATTATGGCTTTAAGTCTGTAGAGGCCAGGTGCATCCTGTGGCGATTCGATTGCCTGCATCTGTATAAAGTATGGCAAATCCCCCATTTCAGGGAAGTGAGTAATAATTTTCTTTCCCGGCCCTCTTCACAAGGAAAGGTTTATTAGATATCCTTTCTTTAGTAAAAAGCTAAGGAAAGGATCCTTTCTCAAGTGGCGGGACAAATCGAGGTGAGAAAACCGGGAACGTTTGTGACCACCTCAGCCAGTGGGGAGTCTGTCCGTGCGTTCGTGCCATCTCCCTTGCCGCCTGATCCACCTGTCCGGTTCGAAGGGCTTTATGGCTTGCTCGAAGATGCCAATCGGGCGCTGGGTCGGTTAGATGGCGTAACGTCCATTCTTCCGGACACTCCGTTATTCCTCTATATGTATGTCCGCAAGGAGGCGCTGCTTTCTTCGCAGATTGAAGGAACCCAGTCGTCTCTGTCTGATTTGCTGCTGTTTGAAAGTCATGAGGCACCAGGTGTGCCTTTGGATGACGTACAGGAAGTCTCCAACTACGTGGCTGCCATGACCTACGGGCTGGAGCGCCTGAGAAATGGGTTTCCACTGTCGCTTCGCCTGATCCGTGAAATTCACGGAGTATTGCTGGAGAGCGGACGGGGCAGTTCCAAACAACCCGGAGAATTTCGGCGTAGTCAGAACTGGATTGGTGGTACCCGGCCCGGTAATGCGCTTTATGTGCCTCCACCTCCCGATCAAGTGGTGGAGGCTATGGGTGATCTGGAGAACTTCATATATGCGGGTAAACCTGATCTACCACTGCTGGTCAAGGCGGCATTGGTGCATCTCCAGTTCGAAAGCATTCATCCGTTTCTGGACGGTAATGGGCGATTGGGAAGGCTGCTGATCACCTTCATGCTGTGCGCGAACGGAGCATTGAAGGAACCGATCCTGTACTTGAGTCTCTACTTCAAAAGCCACCGGCAGCAATACTATGATTTGCTTCAACGCGTACGGGAGCATGGCGATTGGGAAGCCTGGCTGGAGTTTTTCCTTTCGGGTGTCAGGGAAACGTCCGATCAGGCAACTGAAACTGCTCGGCAGATACTGATGTTATTTGATAAGGATCGAATCAGGATCGAAGCGCTGGGTCGACCGGCCGCATCGGCACTACGACTTCATCAATATCTGCAAACCAAACCCCTCACAACGGTACCGGCTGCAGCGAGCGAATTAAGTCTTTCCTCTCCCACGATTCGAAAATCAGTGGGTCATCTGGTGGAGCTGGGTATAGTGCGCGAAACCACCGGTCGTCAGCGCGGGCGCTTGTTCGTTTATGACGGCTACCTGGGTATTCTGAATCAGGGAACTGAACCGTTGTAGTTGATCCCCTGGAGCAGTGAATCCGTAGTGCTGTAAGCGCGCTTGGTATGTCTGGCGCGCAGCTCGCACGGCGTTTGGGGGTTTCCCGCGTTGTTTATGCCGTTGTCCCGGAAAGCTCAGCCGGTGATCTTGTGGCGGAGCGCGCACGCAAGAAAGCTGAGCAACTCATTCGCAAGACGAATGTCCATATGGCGCTGGAACAGCAAGGTCTGGACGAGAAGCAACTTTCATTTGAGCTTGAGCGCCTGCAAAGGGAGTTAATTCAGGAGATGCCTTCTGATCTATGGAATGATGATTGATGTGGTTATCAACCATTACTGAAATTTGTAGGCGATGATATAGTGATTCTGCGTGAAATGGATTTTGTAAAAAATGCGTAACGAATAAGCCTGTCAGTTCGTGCTAATCAGTCTTCCAGTATCTCCAAATGCACCGCCACCGCTTCCCCTTTCTCAAACCTGTACCAGTCTGTCTCGTGACAGGCAGGTTGGTTCCGTAAAGGAGGTTTCGAAGTAGTGGTAGAGAGGGTATTCTTTCCGGATCAGAAATGGAGGTACGGGGGCTGCTTTACCCAGCTATCGTGATGACAAAAAGAATACTCATTATCGCTGGGCCAAATGGTGCGGGAAAGACGACCTTTGCTGAAGAGTATCTGCCAAACGAAGCGGACTGCCCGGTGTTTGTGAACGCAGACCTGATTGCCAAAGGACTGAGTCCTTTTCAGCCTGGCGCAGTAGCTATTCGCGCGGGCAAGTTGATGTTGGGCCAGATTCGCGAACATGTGAGGAAAGGAGAGAGTTTTGCCTTCGAAACGACGCTGAGTGGACGTGGTTATGTGAGGTGGATTCCTCGCTGGCAGGAACAAGGTTATCAGGTAAAGTTGTTTTTTCTCCGACTTCCGACACCGGAGATGGCAATAGCCCGCGTTAAGCAACGTGTGCATGAAGGTGGCCATGATGTGCCTGAGGCCGTTATTCGGCGTCGTTTCCATTCAGGATGGCGCAATTTTGAGAATGTTTTTCAGGAACTGGCTGATGAGTGGATTTTGTACGATAATTCCGGGGACGCCCCGCTGTTATTGGCTGAAGGAAACTAAGAGATGAGCTCACACGACCATAAGCCGACCCGAAAACCTCGCGACCCGGACTTTGTCGGTGCCGACGCTGCGATGCACCGGGCTGCAAAGCGCGCACGACGTCGAGCCGAGGAGACTTCAGGTTCGGTGGCTGTGTATAAAGATGGGAGAATCGTTCAGGAAAAGAGCAGTAAAACGACGGGCAGCACGTAACGATCAGTCTTCCAGTATCTCCAAATGCATCGCCACCGCTTCCCCCTTCTCAAATCTATACCCAGTCAGTTCCAGTACCCCTTTCGTATTCAACGAAACAATAAGCTGCAACACTTCCGGATAACCGGCCAGTTCAATATCAGTGCTTGAAGGTTCAGCTGGCCCGGTCGGGTGGGAGTGGTAAATGGCGAACAGTGCTTCTCCCTGCTCGCGCATGTGTCGCATGGCTTCAATTTGTTGTGCAGGGTCCATTGTGAACAGACGTTCGGGGTGCTCAGCAACATTGGTAACCGGAATGCAGTGTAGTGTCTGGTCATTGCGCTGACTGACGAGGCCACAGATTTCTTTGTCGGGCGAGCCTTGCGCAAGTGACAGAATTCGATTGACCAGTGGGCGGGGTAGGTTGACGGGTTTCAAGGTGTATTGTTTCCACAAACGGGGCAGGCCGGATCACGGCGGAGTTTCATGCTGCGCCATTCATTGTACAGGCCATCGAATACCAGCAGGCGGCCGCATAAGGTCTCGCCCAGTTTCAGCAAGACCTTGATGGCTTCCAACGCCTGGATGCTGCCGACGATACCAACAATGGGTGACAGCACGCCGTTGTCGGCGCAGGTTTGTTCCGGGTCTTCGCCTTCGCGGTACAGGCATCGGTAACAGGGGCTGTCTGCATCACCGGGCAGGAACACGGAAACCTGGCCTTCCATGCGCACGGCGGCACCGGAGACCAGCGGGGTTTTTGTTTCCACGCAGGCGCGGTTGATTGCAAAGCGGGTTTCGAAATTATCGCTGGCATCTACCACCAGGTCGGCGTTGGTTACTTGTGATTTCAGTTCGTCACCCTGTAGCCGGGTGTGCAGAGCGGTGACTTCGACATCCGGGTTGAGTGCATTCAGGGTTTGTTTTGCCGAGTCGACTTTGGGTTTGTCGATATCGGTATGGCGGTGCAGAATTTGGCGTTGCAGGTTGGACAGATCCACGCAGTCGTCATCGGCAATTACCAGGTGGCCGACTCCGGCACCAGCAAGGTACAGGGCGGCGGGTGAGCCGAGACCCCCGGCACCGATAATCAATACGTGGGAATCCAGCAGGGTTTGCTGGCCTTCGGTGCCGATGCGGGGCAGGAGTATTTGTCGGCTGTAGCGGAGCAGTTGTGTGTCGTCCATGCGTAGACGATACCGGCGATGTGATTAAAAAAACAGGGTGTGGCTGTTACAGGTAGCGGCGCCAGTGTTCGGGACGCCTGTCGCGGCAGCCGTGTTTTTGGCTGAGGTAGACGTTGGTGAAGATGTCACGGGTGCTGTGATCCTGGTCTCGGCTGGTGGTGAGGTTTTCCAGTTCGTTGCTTTCTGTGTAGTAATACAGGGCGCGTTTGATTTTGGCGAACAGGCTGTTGTCGAGGTGAAAGCCGAGTTCGAACAGCAGGGCTTCGATGGTGCTCAGGTCGATCTGGCGAAGGTCGTAGCTGACGTGGATGCTGTTGCGGGATACCTCGGTCAGGGAAACTTCCAGCACGCCCTCGATATCGCTCAGCGCCAGGATGGCGTCGAGTGCTTGTTGCTGCCCCGGGAGCAGGTCGCGGAAGGCGACTTCCCGGTGCTTGAGGGTATCCGGGTCGGGCTGTTCCATGGGGAAATCCTATACCAAAAACAGGGGAGTCGCGAGTGCAGGATCAGCAGATTTTCGTCGCGTAGCTGACGCGTTCGTGCCCGGCCAGGTCGCGGGCGTTGCCGGGGGCATTTAAACCGTTTGATTCCAATAGCTTGCGGACAATGCTGGCTTGATCAAAACCATGTTCCAGCAGTATGTGCCCGGTCGGTTTGAGTACGCGAGATGCGATCTCAGCAAGGTATTTCAGGTCATCGAGGCCGTCTGCCCCGGCGGTTAGTGCGCGGCGGGGTTCGAAGCGTACGTCGCCCTCAGCCAGGTGCGGGTCCTGTTCTGCGATGTAGGGCGGATTTGAAATTAGTGCATCAAGCGACTGATCGGCAATGGCATCACACCAGTTACCGATAAAAAAATGGATGTTGGTCAGCCCAAGTCGTTCGGCATTGCGGTGCGCAACGACAAGACAGGCGGGCGAACGGTCATTGGCAAAGATCTGCCAGTGGGGTCGTTCGTGAGCCAGCGCCAGCGCAATGGCACCGCTGCCGGTGCCGGTGTCGAGAACCCGGATTGGTTGGTCGGCAGGCAGTAACGTCAGCGCCTGTTCGACCAGCAATTCCGTGTCCGGTCTCGGGATGAGGGTCTGCTCGCTGACTTCGAGATCCAGAGACCAGAATTCACGTCGTCCCGTCAGGTGCGGCACCGGTTTTCCGGCGGCGCGTTGCGTGATCAGTGCTTTAAAACGAGATAGCGTTTCAGTGTCAGGTTGTGCTTCGGGCCAGGCGTGCAGGTAACTGCGAGGTTTGTCGAGAACGTGCGCGAGTAAAACTTCGGCATCCAGTTGCGGTGAGTCGCTGTTTTGCAACTGCTTGCCAGCCTGCCGCAGCGCTTGTTCGATGCTGGTCACCGTACGCTTAAATATCCTGCACGCTGAGTTCAGCCAGTCGGTCGGCCTGGTCTTCGCTCAGCAGCGGTTCAATAATCGGGTCAAGCGTGCCCTGAATGATGTCATCCAGTTTATACAGTGTCAGATTGATGCGGTGATCAGTGATACGCCCCTGTGGAAAATTGTAGGTCCGGATGCGTTCTGAACGGTCGCCGCTGCCAACCAGGTTGCGGCGCGTTTCGCTTTCTTCATTGTGGCGCTTTTCATCTTCTGCGGCTTGCAGGCGCGAGGCCAGCAACGACAGCGCACGTGCACGGTTCTTGTGTTGCGAACGTTCGTCCTGGCACTCCACAACGACACCGGTGGGTAAATGCGTAATACGCACCGCGGAGTCTGTCTTGTTGATATGCTGTCCACCGGCACCGGAGGCGCGGTAGGTATCGACTTTGATATCTGATGGATTGATGTTGATGGCTTCGGTTTCTTCCGCTTCGGGCAACACGGCGACGGTAGCGGCCGAGGTATGAATACGGCCTTGTGATTCCGTTTCAGGAACACGCTGTACACGGTGTACACCGGATTCAAATTTGAGTCGGGAATACACCTCATTACCGCTGATGCGTGCGATGATTTCCTTGTAGCCGCCGTGTTCGCCTTCACTTTCGCTGAGAATTTCGACGCTCCATCTTTGTGTCTCGGCGTAACGTGAATACATGCGGAACAGGTCACCGGCAAAGATAGCCGCCTCATCGCCGCCGGTACCGGCACGGATTTCAAGATATACGTTCTTGTTGTCGTTGGGGTCTTTCGGTAGCAGGTGTTTCTGTAATTCCAGTTCCAGCATCTCGCGTCGGCGGGCCGCATCTTCCTGTTCCTCGCGGGCCATCTCGCGCAGTTCCGGGTCCGGATCTTTCAGCATCTCCTGCGCGGCGGTTTCATCGTCGCGTGCCTGTTGCAATGACTCGAAACAATTCACAACCGGGTTGATCTGCGCGTACTCCTGCGACAGTTCACGGAAGCGGTTGTTATCAGAGATAACGTCGGGATCCGAGAGTAGCGCGCTGACTTCCTCGGCGCGCTCGACCACGGTTTGCAGCTTGTTTTCCAGAGAAGGATTCACGATTTGTCTTTATTTATGTTGAACAGGGCCAGTGCGGCATCCAGCAGGTGCTTGTCGCCGTTCTCGGCGGCTTCACGGATACGCACGCTGGGAGCATGCGTGAGTTTGTTGGTCAGCGTGTTGGCAAGAAACTCCAGTGCCTGTTGCGGGTCTTTACCACTGGCAAGCATCTGTTGTGCCTTGAGCATCACATCGTCACGCTGCTGCTCGGCGTGCAGGCGGTAATCGCGGATGGTGGACACGGCATCTTGTGCGCGCAGCCAGCTCATAAAGCGTTCTACCTGTACGTCGATAATTTCTTCGGCTTGTAGCGCGGCTTGCCGACGCGACTTCAGGTTCTCCTGAATAACATCCTGCAAATCGTCAACCGTATAGAGATAAATATCTTCCAGCTCGGCGACGTCGGCGTCGATGTCACGCGGTACGGCAATATCGACCATGAATACCGGGCGGTGTTTACGACTGCTCAATGCTTTTTTCACCGTAGCCTTATCCAGAATGGTGTGCTGACTGCCGGTCGCTGTAATAACAATGTCTGCTTCGGCGAGGTGGGCCGGAATTTCGTCCAGCCCGATGCCGTAACCGCTGTAACGTGCGGCCAGCCGGTGGGCATTTTCAGGTGTGCGGTTGGCAATCACCAGGCGTCCCAGTTGCTGGTCGCGAAGATGCCGGGCGGTGAGTTCGATGGTTTCACCCGCGCCGATCAGCAGCGCAGTCTGTTCGGAGAATTCGCCAAAGATCTGTTTTGCCAGGCGGACTGCCGCGAAGGCTACCGAAACCGGACTCTCACCGATGGCCGTATCCGTACGGATTTGTTTGGCGACCGAAAACGTGTGCTGGAACAAACGGCCCAGTGCGTTGTCCAGAGTTCCGGCATCGTTGGCAGTCTGGTAAGCCTCTTTCATCTGTCCGAGAATCTGTGGTTCACCAATAATCATGGAATCCAGGCCCCCGGCAACACGCAACAGGTGGCGCACGGCGTTTTCATCGGGATAGGAATACAGGTGAGGGCGGATCAACGCCGGATCGATGTGATGGTAATGGGCCAGCCAGTCTGTGATGTCATCGACACCGGACGCCTGCAATTCGCAATACAATTCGGTGCGATTGCAGGTCGACAGAATGGCGGCTTCGCTGACAGAGGGCAAGGCGGCCAGGCCGCGCAGGGCATCGCTGATCCGCTCGCTGGTAATGGCGACCTGTTCCCGCAATTCGACGGGCGCGGTGCGGTGATTGATGCCGAGCGCTATCAGAGACATGGTGTAACAAAGTTTAATGGAAACAAAAAATTGTGCGGGATAGACGGATTGAATACAAGCATTGGCAGGGTTGCATCATCCCGGCTTTGCTGGCTGTAGCTTCCCTGTGCTTTGCCGTATAGTGACACGAACCCACCAATATAAGGTTGAAAACCTGAAAAGATGATTGGTTTTACATGTAAAAATTCAATTTCCGCAGCGGCTGTATCCATATTCTTCTCGCTGTTTCTGGCCGCTTGCAGCACGCCGCTCTCTAAACCTTCCTCAACGGAAACCTACTCGCCCGGGCCGCTATCTGAACCTGTGCCTGAGGCGGAACTACAAGCCGTGCAGCCGGATGGTATAGCTATTACACCGGAAAAACTGAGTGCGGAGCTGCTCTACGAAGTATTAATGGGTGAGATTGCCGGCCAGCGAGGTGTTCTGGATGTTTCCGGAGACAGCTATCTGGAAGCGGCACGCCGCAGCAATGACCCGCGGATTGCCGAGCGCGCGCTGAACATTGCGATCTACGGGAAGCGGCCGGACATCGCATTACCCGCCGCACGACGCTGGGTAGAGTTGGCACCGGACAAGCTGGAGGCACGCCAGGCGCTGGCAGCACTGGCGTTACGCAATGGCGAGACACAGGAAGCTGTGGAGCAATTTGACTACTTGCTTGAGCATCAACCGGCCAAGGGCCCCGGTCCTTATCAGCGATTACTGGCCATGCTGGCACGCGAACCTGATAAATCGCGTGCGCTGGATGTCATGGACAAGCTGGCGGTTCTGCGGCCGGATGATGTCGAAGCGCAGCTTGCCTACGCCCGCCTGGCTGTACATACCGAGAGTTGGACGCTGGCTACGCAAAAGATTGAGCGCGTGCTGGTCTTGCAGCCTGAGCGTACCGATGCGCTGGTGCTGCGAGCACAGGTTTTGTTCAAGCAGGGCCAGGGTGGAATAGCCAGGCAGCAGCTCGATGGAGCTGTGCAGCGCAATCCGGATGATGCTGCGCTTCGTCAGGCTTATGCGCGTCTGCTGGTCGATCTGGAAGATTACGACGGTGCACGTGGGCAGTATCACAAGCTTCTCAAGCAGCAGCCGGATAATGCCCGGATTGTGTATTCACTGGCGCTGCTGTCACTGGAAGCCGGCCGCCCCGACGAAGCAGAAAAGATGTTCAAAAAAATGCTTAAGCTTGGCGTGCAGAAGCAACAGGCTTACTACTATCTCGGGGCGATTGCCGAGGATCAGAAAAAACATAAAGCCTCGTTGGGCTGGTATAGCAAGGTAACAAAAGGTGATCACCTGTTCGAAGCGCAAGTGCGTATGGCGAACATCGAAGCACTGGAAGGCAATGTAGAGGAAGCCCGCAAGCGTTTGCGCAAGTTACGTCTGGCACAGCCCACACAATCGCAACGCCTGTATCTGGTCGAGGGCGGTATTCTCACGCGTATCGATTGGCACGAAGAAGCCTTCAAACTCTACAGTGATTACTTGCAAATCCGCCCTGATGATCTTGAGGTGCTGTATGCAAGAGCTTTGGTGGCAGAGCGGCTGGAGCGTATCGACCAGACCGAGGCCGACCTTCGTCAGGTATTGAAAATAGCGCCGGATAACGCGCGCGCTCTGAACGCACTCGGCTATACGCTGGCGGATCGCACCGAACGTTATGACGATGCCTTGAAGTTGATTGAACGGGCGATTGCACAGGCACCGGATGATCCGTCAGTGATTGATAGCATGGGTTGGGTTATGTACCGATTGGGCCGCTTGCCGGAAGCCCGCGATTATTTGAAAAAGGCCTACGCCCTGACACAGGATGCAGAAATTGCCGCCCACCTTGGTGAAGTGTTATGGGCGATGGGTGAAAAGGACGCGGCGCTTGAGTTGTGGAAAAAAGCACGTGTCGAGTACCCCGGTAACCACGTACTGGAAGATACCGTACGGCGGTTCGCTCCCTGAGTGGGTGCGCGATTGCTATTCCTGCCCTGGACACGTTTTGTCAGGATTGTGAGCCTTGCCTTGTTGTGTTCGGCCTGTGCGACACAGACGCAGCGGCTTGTCCCGATAGATCAGGAAGAGCAGTCCGCACGACGTCAGGCGCTGTTAGCGCTGGACGTTTGGCAGGTACATGGAAGAATTGCGGTACGGGCCGGAAATGAAGGTTGGAGTGCAGGGTTCGATTGGCAGCAAGCAGACAAGGATTACCGTATTCAACTGCGCGGCCCGTTCGGGCAGGGCGCGCTGGAGCTGAAAGGTGGAGCGCGCGGAGTCTGGCTGACGCGCGCCGGTCAGCCGGCGGTGTTTGCAACTGACCCCGAAATTCTTTTGCAGCAACAAAGTGGCTGGAGCTTGCCGGTTACCGGTCTGGCCCATTGGCTGCGGGGCGTGCCTGACAATAAAGGCAATGCGATTTCGCAGCGGGATGTAGCCGGCAGGCTGATTTCGTTACAGCAGCGTGGCTGGCAAATCGATTATGCTGAATATCAGCGTTATGGTGTTTATGATCTGCCAACACGGCTGGTACTTCAGCGCGATAAGCTGCGCGTCAAAGTGCTTATCGACCGCTGGGAACTGCCATGAGCGCAGGTTCTGAACAAGACAGTTGGCCGGCACCTGCCAAAATCAATCGATTCCTGCACATTACCGGTCGTCGCGCAGACGGATACCATGAGCTACAGACCGTGTTCCAGTTTCTTGATCACGGTGACCGACTCTGGTTCGAGCCTTTGTCAGGTGAAAAAATTGAGTTGCATGGTGGTTTAGCGGATGTGGTGAAGGAAGATGATCTTGTCGTCCGGGCCGCGCGCGCTCTGCAGCAGAGAACCGGTCAGCGGGACGGTATCCGCATCACACTCGACAAACGCTTGCCGGCGGGAGGTGGGCTGGGTGGCGGTAGCTCGGATGCAGCTACCACACTGGTGGCACTCAATCACGTGTGGAAGCTCGGCCTCGGTGAAGACGAACTGGCCGAAACGGGCCTGCAACTGGGGGCTGATGTGCCGGTGTTTGTTCGTGGCCGAGCCGCCTGGGCTGAAGGTGTGGGTGAGCGTTTGACGCCGCTCGAAGCGCTTGATACCCCCTGGTTTCTGGTCGTCGATCCGGCGGTAAGCGTCTCAACCGCAGAGATTTTTTCCGACCCGCAATTGACACGAAACTCGCCCCCCCTCAAAATACCCGCCTTTCTCTCGGGCGCAGGTTGTAATGTCCTTGAGGCAGTGGTTGTGCGGCGCTATCCAGAGGTCGACAAGGTGCTGAATTGGCTATCAAAACACCAGCCAGCGCGGATGACGGGTAGCGGTGCCTGTGTATTTTCAGCGTTCACGGATGAAGCGTCAGCGCAAGGTGTGCTGGAGCAGCTGCCGGCTCCCTGGACAGGATTTGTCGCGCGTGGCTGTAATCATTCTCCACTGCATGAGCGACTGGCACGCGCAGGCTGAACAATTTTTGGGGCGTCGCCAAGCGGCCAGGCACCGGGTTTTGATCCCGGCATACGCAGGTTCGAATCCTGCCGCCCCAGCCAATTATTTTTTGACATTGACCATAACGGGATGGCGACAGAATGACAGGCGTGCCTTCGACGGATGTAGATAACCGCCTGATGGTGTTCTCGGGCAATGCCAACCCGCCTCTGGCGCAGGCGATTGCCAACCATTTGCGTTTGCACCTGGGCAAGTGCGTCGTCGGTCGGTTCAGCGACGGCGAGAGCATGGTTGAGATCATGGAGAACGTCCGTGGTCGTGATGTGTTTGTGATACAGCCGACCTGCACGCCGACTAACGATAACCTGATCGAGTTGCTGGTGATGGTGGATGCGCTGCGCCGTGCGTCGGCCGCGCGCGTTACCACGGTGATTCCGTATTTTGGTTATGCGCGTCAGGATCGCCGGCCGCGCTCATCGCGTGTGCCGATTACCGCGCGCGTAGTCGCGCAGATGATTGGTAACGTCGGTGCTGACCGGGTACTGACAGTAGATTTGCACTCGGAGCAGATTCAGGGGTTTTTCGATATCCCGGTGGATAATGTTTACGCTTCGCCGATTTTGCTCGGCGATGTCTGGCGCAAGAAGACGCCGAACTTGATGGTGGTGTCGCCGGATGTTGGCGGTGTGGTTAGAGCGCGCGCGCTGGCGAAGCGACTGGATGACGCGGACCTGGCAATTATCGACAAGCGTCGCCCCAAGGCCAACGTCGCCAAGGTGATGCATATCATTGGTGAAGTCGAGGGACGCAGTTGCGTGCTGGTCGACGATCTGGTGGATACGGCCGGCACCCTGTGTCAGGCGGCCAAGGCACTAAAAGATAATGGTGCTGTGCGAGTGGTGGCCTACTGCACCCACGCGGTGTTGTCGGGCAATGCGATCAAGAACATCAGCGATTCGGATCTCGATGAGCTGGTGGTAACGGACAGCATTCCGTTGCGCCCGGATGCGCAGGCCTGTACACGCATCCGCCAACTGAGTGTTGCAGAGATGCTGGCAGAAGCGATTCGCCGCATCAGTAATGAAGAATCTGTCAGTACCATGTTTATGGACTGATGCAAGGTCTCTCCTGGTCGCGGGGGAGTGTGTTACTTAACTGGAGTAAATGTTATGTCTATTTTTGAACTCGAAGCCGAGTCGCGTACGGATCAGGGGAAGGGTGCGAGCCGCCGCCTGCGTCGCGAAGGCATGGTGCCTGCTGTTATCTATGGTGCCGATAAAGATCCACAATCGATCTCGCTCAAGCACAGTGAAGTCATTAAACGCCTCGATCACGAGGCGTTCTATGCGCACATCCTGACGGTGAATATTGATGGCAAGGTCAACAAGGCGGTGCTGCGTGATATGCAACGCCATCCGGCCAAACCGATCATCATGCACATGGATTTCCTGCGCGTCGATGAGAACAAGCCGATTCGCGTCAACATTCCGTTGCACTTTGTCGGGGCCGATACAGCACCGGGCGTGAAGGCCGGTGGTTTGTTGTCTCACGATGTCACGGATGTGGCACTGGATGTGTTGCCGAAGCATATGCCGGAATACCTCGAAGTGGATGTGTCTGCGCTGGAAATTGGTGATGTTGTTCACCTGAGCGCATTGACGTTACCGGAGAGCGGTAGTCTGGTGGAGCTGGCGCGTGGCGAAGGTCACGATATTACGGTTGCTTCCGTACATGCACCCAAGGTTGTCAGTGAGGAAGAAGATGAGACCGGTGCCCCTGAAGCCCCTGATGCTGAAGGTGGTGACGAAGCTGCCACCGACGGCGACGGCTGATCGATCTGGCCAGTGCCGGCGATTCAGCTCATCGTGGGACTGGGTAACCCCGGTTCCGAGTACGAACCAACCCGGCATAACGCCGGGTTTTGGTTTGTGGACGAGCTGGCGCGCCGTTGCCGTCAGGAGTTTCGCGCCGAAGCGCGGTTTCATGCGGACGTTGCGCGTTGCAAGCTGGAGGGTGGAGAAAGCCGGTTGCAGAAGCCAACTACCTTCATGAATCGAAGTGGGCAGGCTGTTGGTGCCTTGATGCGCTTTTTCAAGATTCCGGTCGAGCAAATATTGATTGTCCACGATGAGCTCGATCTTTCCCCGGGCACGATCCGCCTCAAGAAAGGTGGTGGTCATGGCGGTCATAACGGTTTGCGCGATTTAATCAGTCACCTTGGCAGCAAGGAGTTTCATCGCTTGCGTATTGGTATCGGTCATCCTGGCCATCGTGACCAGGTTGTCGAATATGTGTTGAAAAAACCATCGATCGAAGACCGTCGGTTGATTGAAGATGCGATTTACGCCGCGCTGGATGTGATGCCCGATGTGGTTGCCGGTGAATTTTCCAGAGCCATGAACACACTGCACTCGGACAAATGAACCGGGGTTCTATCTGAAGTGAGACACTATGGGATTTAAATGTGGAATTGTTGGCTTGCCCAATGTTGGCAAGTCGACCCTGTTCAATGCGCTGACACGCGCTGAAATACAGGCTGAGAACTACCCGTTTTGTACCATCGACCCGAATGTCGGTGTGGTACCCGTGCCCGACCCGCGACAAAATACACTCGCGGACATTGTGAAACCGGAGCGCGTATTACCGACAACTATGGAGTTTGTCGATATTGCCGGGCTGGTTGCGGGAGCCTCAAAAGGTGAAGGGTTGGGAAACAAGTTCCTCGCCAATATCCGCGAGACCGATGCCATCGTGCATGTTGTTCGTTGTTTCGAGGACGACAACATCGTGCACGTCGAAGGCAAAATTGATCCCTTGTCTGATATAGAAGTCATCAATACCGAACTGGCATTGGCTGATCTTGATTCTGTTGAGAAGGGTCTGCACCGGGTCGGCAAGCTTGCCAAGGGCGGCGATAAGGAAGCCAAAGCAAAACAGGCCATTCTGGAACCTTTGCAAAAACATCTCGATGAAGGTCACATGGCGCGTTCCATGGAACTCGACGATGACCAGCGAGCATTGCTCTATGACCTGCATTTATTGACACTCAAACCGACCATGTACATCGCCAACGTGGCGGAAGACGGCTTCGAGAATAACCCTCGTCTCGACGTTGTGCGCAAGCTGGCAGAAAATGAAAACGCTGTGGTTGTGCCGGTGTGTGCAGCCATCGAAGCTGAGCTGGTGGAACTGGAGGAAGAGGATCAACAAGCGTTCCTCGAAGAGCTTGGGCTGGAAGAGCCGGGCTTGAACCGGGTGATTCGTGCGGGATACCGCTTGCTGGGTTTGCACACCTATTTTACTGCCGGAGTGAAGGAAGTGCGAGCCTGGACGGTAAAGGTGGGCGCGACAGCACCGGAGGCTGCCGGGGTCATTCACACTGATTTCCAGAAAGGTTTTATTCGGGCTGAGGTAACCTCTTACGAGGATTTTGTCGCTGGCGGCGGTGAGCAAGGTGCAAAAGAGGCCGGCAAGCTGCGGCTGGAAGGCAAGGAATACGTGGTTCAGGACGGAGATGTCATGCATTTCCGTTTCAACGTCTAGCTTCCGCTCAAACACCAGGAGTTGCTGGACAGCGCGGTGCGAAATCCCTACAATTTCGCCTCTTTCGCGGCCTGTGGGTCGCAGACAAAATTTGGCAAGGTAGCTCAGTTGGTTAGAGCACAGCACTCATAATGCTGGGGTCGGCGGTTCGAATCCGCCCCTTGCTACCATAATATTCTGATATCTATCATAAAAAACAAGCATGGGTTTGTGTGGTGGGTGATGTCGGGGCGCGGATATTTCGCAACATCGCTATCATGCTACCAGCCAGACGAACTGGCTTGTTCCCAGTCATTTCTCCAACACTCCGGCCTGTCCGAGTCTGAAAGCAGGCTGCCTTCTTCGACGCAGGGATAGAGTTCAGCATAGTTCCTGATTTCAGTGCCATCGACACGGCGATTGATGTGCCTTGGGCGGAGTTTGCTCAGATCATTCAGCCCTGCTGTAGCAACCAGCTCCATCAGGTTCTTTATCATGGAGGCGTGATAGTTCGCGACCCTGACCGATTTGTCATTCACATCCAGCGCTTCGTAGCGGGCCGGATTCTGAGTGGCGATACCTGTTGGGCAAGTATCCTGGTTGCAGTGTCGCGATTGAATGCAGCCCAGGGCAAACATCATTGCGCGCGCCGAATTAATTGTATCTGCGCCCAATGCCATCAGACGCAGCATGTGAAAGGCAGACATGACCTTGCCCGAGGCAATAATACGTATCCGCTCGCGCAAGCCGGTACCGACCAGGGCGTTTTGAACAAAAACAAGGCCGTCGCGTAATGGTGTGCCGACTGAATTGGTTAGCTCGATGGGTGCGGCACCGGTGCCGCCTTCGGTGCCATCGACCGTAATAAAATCCGGTGTGATTCCGGTTTCAAGCATCGCTTTACAGATGGCCAGAAATTCCGTCTTCAGGCCTATACAAAGTTTAAACCCAACCGGTTTCCCGCCGGAAAGTTCGCGTAACCGGGCAACGAATTCAAGCAGTCCAGCCGGTGTCGAAAAGGCGGCGTGTGCCGGGGGAGAAACCACATCATGCCCCATGGGCACATGGCGGATGTCTGCAATTTCCTGCGTCAGCTTGATCGCTGGCAATATGCCGCCATGGCCTGGCTTGGCACCTTGCGAGAGCTTGATCTCAATCATTTTTACAACATCCCGGCCGGCATTTTCGGCAAACAGGGCCTCATCAAACCCGCCATCGGGATTGCGGCAGCCAAAATAACCTGTACCAATTTGCCAGATCAGATCACCACCATGCTCAAGGTGATAGGGGCTGATACCACCTTCACCGGTGTTATGTGCAAAGTTATCGATCTTTGCGCCTTTGTTTAAAGCGAGAATCGCATTTTTGCTTAACGCGCCAAAACTCATGGCAGAGATATTCAGCAGCGAGGCATCATAGGGCTGACTACATTCCGGATTTCCGAAACGGATTCGTGGGTTCTTTTCGTGCACAGACTCCGGTGCGAGGGAATGGTTGACCCATTCAAAACCGTTTCGGTAAACATCAAACACCGTGCCAAACGGCCGTGTATCACGTTGCCCCTTGGCGCGTTGATACACCAGTGCCCTGAACTCGCGACTTACCGGCTGGCCGTTGGTGTCGGATTCGACAAAATATTGCTGGATCTCGGGTCGTATCGATTCAAATACAAAGCGAAGATGCCCGATAACAGGATAAAGGCGCAAAATGGTGTGTTTGCGCTGAGTCATGTCATAGAGTCCAAGAACCATCAAGGGCAGGATGACGGTAAACAGCCACCACGCATTCGGCCAGAAAGCTGCCAACGCAGAGGTGGCGAGCGGTACTGCGAACAAAAGTATTATGAAAAGTTTACGTATCATCATAGTGAACTGTCCTGTGGTAGTGGTTACCTGAATTCATGGTGGTGATGTTTCCTTATGGTGATCGACACACCGTGTCTGACAACTCCAGCGCGAAAATATACGTGGGTAGTCTTTTCTCTGGCAGTGTTAGCGAGTACATTAAGCTGCTATGTCAGCATTTAACCTCTCCCTAAAGACCGCCCTGTCATGGCGGGCATTTTCAGGTGCGATACTGGTAATGCTCATTGTTTCCTGCGCCAGGCTGATGCATAACCCGGCCGGAACACCGGATGACATTGAGTACGCCCGGCAATTGTGGTCAGTTCTGGAGCAGGAGAAAATGGTGGGTGAGCATGCCAAAGCACTCAAACCTTTTATCGGTGCCGCCAGACCTCACGGCTGGGTGTTAGAAGTAGAGTCAAGGACGGTTACAGTGGCCGGTCACAGCGGTTTTGTCGTGGTCAAGAAGAATTACCAGGGGCGTGATCTCCGTGTGGCCGACGTAGAAAGAAACCGTGCGAAATATCTTTCTGCCATCAGTGTAATGTTTCAGCGTGAAGTGGGCTATGACACTGAAAACCAGAACTGGTTCTGGGTGCAGTATCAATCGGACGGGCAATTGGCTGTCATGCACAAGATGGGGATGGAAATGGCGATGGCGGGGAAAATGATTAAAGGCGCTACCCCGGATAAAAATCGCGGTTGTATTTATTGTCACAGTTCTGCCGGAGGCGGGGACTATATCTTCTATCCCGAAATCACCATTCCGTAGCTCTTCAGACCGGGGCAAGAGTGCCCCGGTCTGCGACTCAGATCGGGAAAATACGGGTTATCGGATCTGAATACCGTTGGCAAACACAAAGTCGCCGCCTGGCGCACCCTGATGGCAGCTGATGCAGCCTTCCGGTTTGCCTTTTGCGACGCGGCCGGCTAACTGAATTTTCATGCCCATTTTTTCTTTCACATGCAGGCTGCCATTCGGCTTGTATTTCGCCCAGAACCAGTTTTTATCCTCAGCATCGTAACCGGTTTCGCGCTTGTACATCACGGTTATTGCTTTCAGGTATTTGCTCCGGTTGGCACCGACGCTGTTGATCGAAACGCCGGGCCCGCCATAGTTTCTTTTTACGATGGCCATTCCTTTGTGGCCGTTCACTGTGATTTGTTTGTGTAAAATCTCCAGCACTTTACCGTGCGGCGGAGAACCCATATACGGTTTGGATTTCTCCGCCTGTGATCCGACCAGGCGGGCTTTCTGCAATGCTGACCACACATCCTGTGAATCGGCAACATCTGTTGCAGAACCCATCGGCGGCCCCATTCCCATGGTTCTGATCGTTGTCTGACATCCGTACAGAGTGATGGCGCTGAGCAAGGTTAATGCCGGGAAGGCGATGCTGCGCCAACTTTTTGGTGTAAGTTTCATATTCCGATCCTTTATCCGCTGATGGTATAAAAAGCATTAAAATATTAATGTGTCAGGGTTTCAGCAAAATTCCCGGCGGCTGATAATTTAAAATGCCTGAGGCCAGGGGTTGCACCCGGAATAGTTGCTGATATCAATTACCGATTGGTTTGTCGTGTGAGAGAGGGATTTATTACAACTCTTTCAGGATGTTCCAGGCGTGTGGCCGGATACTGCAGCGCATTTTTTTCGGGATAATTACTTGTGATCGGTGTGATCCTGCTCCGCGGATTGCAGTCGTTCGAGGATACGGGTGCGGGCTTCCCCTGATAAGGCTTCTGTTTGGCCGGGGTGCGAGCTGTCCTCTTCTGTTGTGCCGAAGTAGTGGGAAGCGGCGCGTAACAGCTTCATCTGCTGCACCATACGCTGACAGGCCTTGCACATCAGCAGATGGATCTTCAGGCTGAGCCGCTCTTGCAGCGACAGCCTGCGGTCAAGTGATTCTGACGCTACAAAACTGACATCTTTACAGGATAGTTTCATCCGGTCTCCCGAGGATCGTCTCCGGACCACTTGGCGTCGAGACAATGCCTCAGGCCCATGCGGGCGCGATACAGCATCACGCCACAGTTGGTCGTGGTGATATCGAGTTCATTACAAATCTCTTTATTGGACAGGCCGGACAGCTCCTTGAGGGCAAAGACCTGGGCGAGTGCAGGCTTAAGGCGTTGCAGGCATGTTTCGAAAACATCAAGGAACTGGCGATTGTGCAAGGTTTCATCCGGGTTGCCCCAGTTCCGGGGGGGGCGAACCCAGTAGCCGCGTGCGTCGAACTGGCTATCCACTCCGCATTCCGTCGCGGTGTCGGATAAGGCGTTGATGTCATCTACGGTCGTTTCCCGTATCTGTTTGCGAATAAAATCAATGATTTTGTGTTTCAGAATACCAGTAAGCCAGGTTCTTTCGGATGCGTGACCCGAGTAGCTGGTGCGTGTCAGAAGCGCCGCCATAAGGGTTTCCTGTACCATGTCTTCCGCATGACTGGCGTCGCGCAGTCGGCCCATGGCGAAGCGAAACAGTGCATCTCCATAGTCCTCCAGCCAGCGAGCGGGATCCAGTTCAGGCACAGTGATACTGTCGGGGGCAGTGCTCATGGCTGTCGGCTATCCTTCTTCTTGAAGAAGCTGAGGCAAGTGGATGTCCGACCTTCGCTTGTAGTCGATGGTTCCTTCGGATGAGACCGGTACACGAAAATCACAACAGCTGGTGAATGGATATGCTTATAGACATGACATGATTCTGGAGCTCTGCGCGTATTGCGCTACTCATTGGTAGCGTGTTGAATATCGTCAGCCAGGGCGGGGCAGTTTGTCATTGATAGAAAGCTGTTTTGCACTCATAATACAGGGGTTCAACGGCAGGTGTCGGTGAAAAAAACTGTTTGATGAGGTTTTCGTTATGAGCAACGCCCCCCTTTCCCTGATGGATTTTGTCAAGGCTGCGAAGGCGCAGATTGAAGAGGTAAGCCCGGAACAGCTGGAAGACATGCAGACCAATGTCGGTAACCTGCTGATCCTTGATGTGCGTGAATCCGGTGAGCACGAACAGGGTTTTATCAAGGGTGCGATGTTAGTGCCGCGCGGCATCCTGGAAGCGGCAGCAGACATGAACTATCCCAAACGGCAACCCGAACTGGTTGAGGCGCGCAATCGTCCGGTTGTGGTGTACTGTGCAACTGGTGGTAGATCCGCGATGGCGGCGGCTACGCTCAAACTGATGGGCTTCGAAAATGTTGTCAGTCTGGCAGGTGGTATCACTCGCTGGCAACAGGAAAGCCGGTCATTGATTCGCGAAGCCCGTTACGTCTGACACGGTTGCCAGCCACCATCAAAGTTAGCGAGTTCTTCTTCCGAAAGGCGCCTTTTAACGTACAGCTTGTCCAGCGTTTTCTGCTCCAGTTTCTGTTCTGTACCGCTTGCATCGGTGTAACGCCATTCACCATGTATGGCCAGCAGGAATAACGTTTCCATAATGTCATCCAGCCGGATAGCATGCTCGCTTGCCAGTTGGCGAAAGTCCTCGAGTGTCAAGGGTGCGGATTTTTTTGTACAAGCGTCGCGTGCCATGGCGGCCAGGGCGACATCCCATTTCGGCATCAGTTCTTCTGACGGCATACAGCGTTCTCCTCGTTAAGCCTTTGTTTATTGTAGACGAGCCATCCAGTGATTTCTCACAGGCTGCTTGTTACTGTTTGTGCAGGCTGAATTATTTTATCTAATATAAATAGTTATATCCGCATAGTCTATACTTCCTGGAGCGGCCTGAATCAAGAGAAAATGCCGTGCCAGGGACGGTTGCGGAGAAAACAGACGGGAAGTGCGCGTATGGAATTCAGAAAAAGAAACCGATTGCCACGTATCTTAGGTATACCACTCATTTTGAAATCATCGGTAAATTGGCGGGCCAGGCAATGCTAGGCAGGTTTCGTGAATCCGTGCAGCGGCTCAGTGTCCGAAATCAGTTAATTCTGTCTATTTTCTCCGCTTCAATCATCGTGGTCGCCGTCATGTCGACAATGATTATTTATCTGGGAACGCGGGCTATTCAGGATCAGGCCGAAGCGGGCCTGACTTCTGTTGTAGAAGTGCTAAGTCAGGATTTCGTCAAGGTTCTTATGCTGGATTCATCCGACGTTGCAGCGGATACTGCCGCGCGTCTGAAGGCCTTTCCCGAGGTGCTGGCGGCATATCTGTACGACGAGGAAAAAGCGTTCCGCTTTGGATACCAAAAGACCGGTACCGAGCTGGTTCCGGTGCCGACGTATCAGCCTATGGGCATTAGCTATTACGAAGACTATCTGGAGGTGTTCTCCCCGCTGCGTTACAACGGACGGCAATATGGAGTGATTTTTGTCCGGCTCTCGCTGGCGTCTTATGAGCAGCAAATACAACGCTACTACCAGCTTATTTTCGTGCTGGTGCCGGTGCTGTTGTTGTTGACCTGGCTGGTAGCAGCGCGTTTCCAGCGTGCTTTCAGTAGCCCGGTAAGACGTCTGGCGCAAGCTTTCGACGAGGTGTCTTCCAGCGGTGATTATTCACTGCGTGTGGGAGCCAGAGAGAAGAATGAAGTCGGGCGGATGTTCGACGGCTTTAATCGCATGCTGGAGAAAATCCAGCAGACCAACGCAACACTGGAGCATACGCGCGAGCATTTGCATGTGACACTTGAATCGATCGCCGATGGTGTGGTTACCTGTGACGATCAGGGCCGGGTGACCTATCTGAATAGCAGCGCCGAACGGTTGCTGCACGTACGACTTGAACAGGTAAAGGGGCGTGCGGCGATTGACATTGTCGATACCGTGAAAGAAGGGGATACGAAAATCCGTGTCCCGATTTGCCAGCGCGCGCTGTGGGAGGCGCGGGTAATCCCTCTGGAGCCGGGGATTGTGCTGATCAATACTTCAGGAGAACAGATACCGGTTTCAGTGACTGCAGCGCCTATGTGGGACAGTGAGGGTTCGGTGACAGGTGCCGTCATGGTTATTCGCGACGTTACCGAAGCGCGTCGGATGGCGAGCGAGCTTTCTTTTCAGGCCAAGCATGACAGCCTTACTGGCTTGATCAACCGTGCTGAGTTTGAGCGCATTGTCAGTCTGGAGATGGCCAAGGCAGATGTTCAGGACAAGAACTGTGTACTGCTGTACCTCGATCTCGACCAGTTTAAAGTCGTAAATGATACCAGTGGCCACATAGCGGGAGACCAGTTGCTTAAGCAGATAGCGGTGGTGCTGTCCGATGAGTTGCGCAGCAGTGACGTTCTGGCCCGGCTGGGTGGAGACGAGTTTGGTGTTTTCCTTGTGGGCTGCAACAGTGAAGTTGCACATCAGATTGCCGAAAATCTTCGCCGGACGATCACCGAATTCCGTTTTGTCTGGGATACGAACAAGTTTGTTGTCGGTGTCAGTATCGGTATGGTTGAAGTGGGCGAAAAAATTACTTCAGTAATGGATTTGCTGAGTGCGGCAGACATGGCCTGTTACGCCGCCAAGGATGCTGGTCGTAACCGCATTGAATTGTACACGCACGATGACTCTGATTCGCAACAGCGTTACGGTGAAGTGCAGTGGGTGTCGCGAATTGTCCGTGGTCTGGAGGAAAATCGTTTTCGCCTGTACCGGCAAAGTATTGTTCCACTGAACGCTGGCGCGGATTCCGGCAAGCATTTTGAGGTGCTGATTCGAATGCTTGACGAAGAGGGCAAACTGATTCCACCCGGTGCATTCTTCCCTGCGGCAGAGCGCTACGGCGTGACGCCAAATATTGATCGCTGGGTGTTGCGAAACGTGTTGACATGGCTGCATGACAATCCTGCCGAGCGTAGAAATCTTGGTCTTTGCAGTATCAATATTTCCGGACACGCACTGGCAGACGAACATTTTCTGGCCTATGCCGAGTCGCAGCTGGATGCACATTCCGTCCCGGCTGACAAAATCTGTTTCGAGATTACAGAGACTGCGGCTATTGCCAATCTCGCGGTTGCGAAACGATTCATATCTACACTCAAGGCCAGAGGCTGCCAGTTTGCGCTGGATGACTTCGGTTCCGGTCTTTCATCCTTTGCGTACTTAAAGAACCTTGACGTGGATTATCTGAAGATTGATGGTATGTTCGTGAGAGATATGGTGGAAGATCCCATCGATCGCGCCATGGTGAAATCAATCAATGAAATCGGTCAGGTTATGGGGATGAAGACTATCGCGGAATTTGTCGAGAACGACGAGATTTTCCAGCAGCTCAAAGATATCGGTGTGGACTTTGCCCAAGGATACGGTATTCATAAACCAGAGCCGATGCAGCCGTGTGAGAGCGATAACACCGGCACTCAAATCGCCTGACTTCAAGGCTTACGGTCTTCGGGAGCTAAAAGCTGGTGGTGCAGTTGTTCGACCAATTGTTTCACATAGCGGCGCATTCCTCGCTGCGCTATCCAGCGTGGTACGTTTCCTGCGGGGTCCAGTTGGATTCGGTACTGCGCAATCAGCCCGTCTTTACCGGCGGCTTGTATGTTCCAGCACCCCGAAAATGCTGAAGGGCTTACCAGATTGTCGTCGGGCAGGGGGAAACGCTGACTCAGCTTCCATTTGACCTGATAGTGGTGCTGTTCCGGCAGGCTGTCGGTATTGCTGCTTTCCAGTATATAGTGCCTGTCCTTAAGCGGCCCGGGTAACTCCAGTTGTTGGTAGACCCACTTGTGGCCATTTTCTGTCAGCAATACCTCACTTTTCCTGACGCCGGGGATGTTTTGCTGGAATTGTGCATAGTTCCAGATGATCCGGTAGAGCGGTTCTGGCAATGTGCGCCATTGCACACTGGCAATCAGTTCAGGAGGGCCTGTGAGGTGTGCTGGCTCGTATAAACGCAAAGTATCAGAGTGATACACCATATCCCAGTCCGGCACAGCGGGTGAGGTGGCGCAGGTCAGGGCTGCCGCCCCCTTTGCTGCCAAAACTGTCACCAAAACCAGACACTTTTTACGCCATCCAACAAACATCGTTTGCATCATACAGGACGATGCGATACATCTTGTCTGCACGGGAACATCGTGTACGTTCCCCGGTCTCTGTGTAGGTTACAGTTGCTTTGCAGGTGTTCGTTCCGGTCCATCAGGTGAGGAAACAAGATGACTCCAATCCACAACCTAAAAACCCGAATTTCAGCGCTATTTTTTGTTTCTGTCGCGTGGGCACTGTTCGTCGCAGCGCTGATGTCGATGGTAGACTGAAGCTCAGGGGCGATAAGCCTGTTTGCGCCACCCCGGTCCAGGCCGGGGCGTGTTCAGTTTTCCCTATATTTTTTCAGGAGATCACAACTCATGAGTACGACACATTCTGATCCGGCCTATGCCCGGGCGATGGGACATCTTCTTGTCCTCTATACCCAGATTGACCAATTCATCATGGAAGCCTGCGCAGAGCGTATCGCTACCGCACCCGACAATGAAGCGCGGATGGGGCTCGCCAAGCAGGTTGGAGATGAATGCAGGCATGTCAGTATCCAGAAAGACTGGATTGCGAAATTTGGTGTTGATCCGCAACCGGTGATCCCGTCCGCAGAGCTTGATCGTCTGCACGACCATTTTCGTCAACTCGAGTGGGTGGATTTTCTTACCGACCTGTATCTGGTGATTGAGGCGCTTGGGTCCCAGGCAGTAGAGCAGGTAGTGCCACTGGCCGACCCGGGTACCCGTGAATCATTGCGCGTGCCGTTGCAGGACGAGCTTGATCATATTGCCTTCGGCTTGTCAGAGTTGCGTAAGGCACTTAATGCAATGAGCCCTGAGCAGCGCGCCAGTACGTTGGAAAAAATCCCCCAGCGCATCGACAGTCTTTTCTCGCGGCTGGAAGCGATGCAGTTACCGGTGCTGGACTGGTTTGAAGAAGTTGGGACTCGACGAGATCAGTTGATGCACGTTCTTGATGCCCGACAGGGCGAGTTACTGGAACAGCTTGCCGCTTAATCGGTAGTTCCCTAGAGTTGTTGAAAGAAGGTTGATTCTTCTTCGCTGAGCGGTGGCATTTCATTTTCTGAAGTTTTTTGTGGTTCGGGAGCGTGCGTCTCTGCCAGCGATGGTTTTTCAGGAATGCTGGAAACGTCCTGATGCGGCGTTGCAGTCATCGCGGCAGTTTCAGGCAGGTCGCCAGATTGTTCCAGCCAAATCCCGGTTTCGCCATTGATGTTAAGTGTCCGGTAGCGGTGCAGTTGCAGCTGCGGGCAATTTGAAAGAATTGTCTGGGTGCCAGGTGGATAGTGTCTGCTGATTACGATCAGGCGCACCGGCAGGTGCTGGTTGCCCAGCGCTTCGTATACCTGATTCACCCAGGGCAGTGCATTGGAAAGTTGTTCACTGGCTTGCAGGCCGTTCAGCAATGCTGACTGACTGTGTTCCGGCTCGAAACTGATCAGCACCGGGCGACCATCGGCATCGGCGAACAGCACCGGGTGTCCATCCCAGGGTAGCTTGGCTTCCAGCAGGGTGCTTCCTGTGCCCAGTAGTTGATCTGCAGCATCGATAAGCAACGTGCGCAATTCTTCCCGGTCGCAGGATTCGGTGGTCTCTATACAAAGTTTCATTGTGATTATCCGATTGCCGTGCGATCCGCTGCTGACAAATAGAATCCACTGCGAACCAGTCGCTCGCTAATGCGGGCGAGAAAGTTCTTGCGGTGGTGATTAACCGGGCCGTGTTCCGGTGTGACCTGCTCTGGCAGAAAGCCGAGGTTCAGAAGTGGAACGTCGAGATAGCGCAAGGAGCCGACTGCCAGTTTACGAAAATATCGCCAGGCGGCGTGTTGGTCGCGCGGCCCGACGATGACGATACCGATTTCTGTACGATAGTCGTCGGTCAGAAATTTTATACGCAGGTAGGCTGCGCGTACGGCATCAAGATTGGCAGGTACCAGCAGCACAACGTGGTCAAAGCGTGCAGCCTTGACGGTTTCCGGCGAGGTGACAGGTACCAGGCAGTACTTGTTACCTTGCGTGCGCGCCCCCGGTTCTCCGGAAAGATCACGCGGATCGCCCGTCCAGGGTTCGTCGAGGTGACAGAGCACACTGCTGTGCCCGCGCTGGCTGAGAACCTGGCAAAGGTCGTGCGTTATCCAGCTTTGCCCGGGGTTGTCGAGAAGAAAAGGAATCGTCTGGCAGGAATCTTCATTGCCGCGGGTTTCCAGGCTGTCGCTGAGAAAACGCGCGCTGATTCGTGCCAGACGATCGGAGGAACTGGATTTGCGTTGCCACACAGGGCTGAGCTGACTGGTCATTAGTGGTGCACCGGTACCTGGAGCAGCGAGTTGATGCCGCCCAGCTCGTTGGGAATTTCCGATGGGTTGGTTGGGTCTGCTTGCCACTTGCCATCAATTACAAGGCGGTATTCGTAAACGCCTGGCTCTGCGGTAAACACTTTTTGCCAATTACCATTGATGTGACGGGTCTCGATATCACGGTCTGGTATCCAGCCGTTGAAGTCGCCGGCGATTTGCAGGCGATGGCAGTCAATATCGTCAAAGGTCAGGACGACCATCTGTCGGCGGGCCTGTTCGACTTGTTCTGTCATGGTTGTTTCCTCTGTCAAGGTTTCAGCTTCAATGGGGGCAATTTCAGCAACGGGTTCGCTTTCAATTCTTACCAGCCGGGGCTGGGGGGCGGCGTTCATGATCTCTTCGGCCAGTTGTCGGTAGTCGGCTGCTGCGGTACAACCGGGGGCATAGTTCGGCAGTGTTTTGCCAAACCAGGCAGCTTCCCTGACGCGCACCGTGTGTCGAATCCGGGCACCGCTTATCCCGACGGGTAACTGTTCCCGGATCTGACTGAGAACCGTTTGTGCGAAGCGAGTGTGGGTGTCGAACATGGTGGGTAACACCCTCACCGGCAGATCAATCTGATACTTGTCTCTCAGTAGATTCACAATATCCAGTAGCTGTCTTATTCCGTCCAGTGCATAGCAACTGGCTTCAATGGGCACCAGAACCTGCTCTGCGGCTCTTAGTGCATTGATCGAAAGCAGACCCAGCGAGGGTGGGCAATCGATTAGAATGTAGTCGTATAAACCTCCAAACCGTTCCAGCTGTTCCAGTAATTGTCGTTCCCTGCCGGGTTGGTCGGCCAGTAAGGACTCCAGCATAGCCAGCGAGATGTTGGCTGGCACCAGATCAACGCCTTCGCAGACATTTGAGATGACAACGTCGTAAAAATTGGCTTCGTCACTGAAAACTTCATACAGGCCTGAAAGGTCACGGTCACTGACACCCAGCCCCAGTGAGGCATGGCCTTGCGGGTCCATGTCAATCACCAGCACCTGTTTTCCCTGTTGGCCCAGTTCCGCCGCCAGGTTAATCGTTGTTGTCGTTTTTCCGCAGCCACCCTTCTGGTTGGCTATAGCCATGATGTTCATACGCAGTCTCCACATCCCGTTGCAACGAATTGCACGTGTTTGCGACAAATATGGAAGCGCCGAGACGCTCCATCACCAGGCCTGTATTGCTGTTATTGGTTCAGGCGTATTCCTCCAGTTTCTTTATGGCAGCAGGAAATAATTCCCCTTGCTCGGGTTGAATCTGCTGCAACTGCTCCACTTCCTTCGCCAATTCGGCGATCGGAAAGACCCATTCCTGACCGGTCAGTGCGTCAAAGGCGCGCTCACCGTGAAATACGAGAACCACATCACCAGTGACAACCAGTGACAGTTCCACCAGCGGCTGGTCCGCAGTGGGAAGAAAATGCGTAAGGGATTGCAGGCATTTACGAATGCGCTGCAAGGAGATTTTTGCTTCAAGCAGGCGCTTGGCGGCGCGCAGGGCAATAAGATCGGTGAAGGTGTAGCGTGCGTGACCGCCTGCAGTTTTTGCGGCGGGGATGACCAGACCGGTCTTGCGCCAGTAACCCAGCTGTCGGGTGCTCAGGCCGGTAATGGCGGCGGCCTGCTGACGACTGAACGAGTCTTGCGTCATTAAAACTCCCTGCCCGGAAGGGCACGATTTGCGCAAGTCTCGCAGGGTTTCGGGAGAAGTCAAGAAAAAAGGGACAAAAAAGCGATTTCTTGTCCCTTTTTGGGTTACCAGCTGATGTAGCTGTAACCTTTTTCTTGTAACAGCAACAGGTCATCAGCTCCAATTTCTACAATTTCGGCGAGTTCGAGCATGTCGTCTTCGCTCCAGCCCAGCGACTTCATGGTATTGCCGCAGGCATGGAAAGAGACCCCGTAGGATGCCAGGCTGGCAACACGTTTTTTAATGATGTCCGGTACCGGGCGTTGCGGGTTTTTACCGAGTATATGAATGCCCGGGCCTATAGCTGTCACCACGATGTGGATGTTGTCGCCGTATTTACGCATCAGCGCGCCAACGGAAAACAGCACGTGCTCCATGTAATCGGGATCGGCCTGATTGAATTGATACACAACCTTGTGTTCAGGGTCGCCGAACAGGGGTTCTGCTGTGGCAGGTGCGGTCAGCGTGAGCAAGGTGAATGCGCTCAATATCAGGATGCGGAGTCCTGGTGTCAGTATCTTCATGGTAATTCCGGTTATTAAGGGTTCGTGTCGTATGACCTTGTCAGGCCGGTCAATGTTCAACCGGGTTGGCATACGCCGTGTACAATGTACCTCGATTCAGCCGTTGCAACCATCAGTACAGGATTGCCAGCGCTGTGAGTGACGGTGACACAGGTTTGAGATGACAGAGTCAACGCCCGGTTCCGGGCATTCCACACTTGATACATTGCAACAGCAACTTGATGCCTGCCTGGTGCGGGATATTCCCGTGCTGACGAAAAAAATTGCCGGTTTGCAGCATCGTGCGCAACGCAAGCAGCCGATTGATCGCGGCCTTGTTGAATTGGAGGAGGCCATTGCGTTGTCCCGGCAACGTGTGGCGCAGCGTCGTGCAACGGCACCACGGCCGGAATACGCCTTATCACTGCCGGTCGTCGAGCAGCGTGAAATCATTTTGAAAACGATTGCTGCACATCAGGTTATTGTTCTGTGTGGTGAGACCGGTTCCGGGAAAACCACGCAGCTGCCCAAGTTGTGTCTGGAACTTGGGCTTGGTGTGCGCGGCAAGATCGGTCATACCCAGCCGCGCCGTATAGCAGCACGTAGTCTGTCAGCGCGCATTGCCGAGGAGTTGCATTGTTCGTTAGGTGATGCGGTAGGTTACAAGGTGCGCTTTCAGGATCGTGTGCGTGACAGCAGCCATATCAAGATTATGACCGATGGCATTCTGCTGGCCGAAATCCAGTCCGATCCTGAACTGCGCGAATACGATGCGCTGATTATCGATGAAGCGCATGAACGCAGTCTCAATGTTGATTTCATGCTCGGGTATCTGCGCCGCTTGCTGCCGAGACGGCCGGACCTGAAGATTATTATTACTTCGGCCACCATCGACCCGCAGCGTTTTTCCCGGCACTTTGACGATGCACCTGTTGTTGAGGTTTCTGGCCGTACCTTTCCGGTAGATACCCGCTACCGGCCCATTAGTGGTGAAGACGAGGATCAGCGCGACCGCAGCCGGACGCAGGCTATTGTCGATGCCGTTGATGAGTTGGCCAGGGAAGGGCCGGGAGACATTCTGGTATTTCTCCCCGGTGAACGTGCCATCCGCGAAACCAGTGAGTTGTTACGCAAACATCACCCCGCGCAGACGGAAATCATGCCGCTCTATGCGCGTCTGTCGGCGCAGCAGCAGAGCCAGGTGTTCCGTTCGCACAAGGGACGGCGCATTGTGCTGGCGACCAATGTCGCAGAGACCTCGTTGACGGTACCGGGTATTCGTTATGTCATCGATACCGGGCTGGCGCGCATCAGTCGTTACAGTTTTCGCACCAAGGTGCAGCGCTTGCCGATTGAAGCGATATCGCAGGCTTCGGCGAATCAGCGTGCCGGACGTTGCGGGCGTGTACAGGCGGGTATTTGTATTCGCCTGTACAGCGAAGATGACTTTGTTTCGCGCGCGGAATTCACCGCGCCGGAGATACAGCGCACCAATCTTGCTGCAGTTATTCTAAAGATGGCGGCATTGAAGCTGGGGGATGTTGAGGAATTTCCTTTTGTCGATCCACCTGACACACGTCTGGTGCGGGATGGATACAAATTACTTCATGAGCTCGGTGCGGTTGATGCGGGGCAACGACTGACAGCAATGGGGCGTGAGATATCGCGTCTGCCACTGGATCCTTGCCTGGCACGCATTATTCTTGCGGCACGCGAACAGAACTGTTTGCGCGAAATTCTGGTTATCGCTTCGGTGCTGGAAGCGGCTGACCCGCGTGACCGTCCTATCGACAAGGCGCAGGCGGCCGACGAAAAGCACGCGTTGTTTCGCGATGAGAAATCGGATTTTCTGTCGTACCTGAAACTGTGGCGGGCATGGAAGGAACAGGCGCGGCATTTGTCGCAGAACAAATTACGCAAATGGTGTCGCGATCACTTTATCTCCTGGCTACGGATGCGTGAATGGGCGGATATTCATCGTCAGTTGCACGAACAGGTCACCAGCATGGGGATGCACTGCAATACCACGGAGGCGGATTACCGGGCCATTCATTGCGCCTTGCTCAGTGGCCTGCTCGGCAATATTGCCTTTCAAGCCGAACCGGGCGAGTACCAGGGCGCGCGCAATCTCCGTTTTGTAATCTTTCCCGGGTCTGCGCTGCTGAAAAAGAAACCGGCCTGGGTGGTGGCGTCCGAACTGGTCGAGACCGGCAGACGTTATTTGCGCACCGTGGCGAGCATAGACCCGGCCTGGGTGGAGCCGCTGGCGGAGCGATTATTGAAACACCATTATTCTGATCCGCACTGGGAAAAGAAGCGCGCCCAGGTCGTAGCCTTTGAGCGCGTTACGCTGTACGGCATGCCGTTAGTGAATCGGCGCAAGGTTAACTATGGGCCGATTGATCCAGCGACGGCGCGCAGCCTGTTTATTCGACATGCGCTGGTGGAAGGTTTGTTCGATACGCATGCACCGTTTGCGGCGCACAACCGTGCACTGCTGGCCGAACTTGACCAGCTTGAATCAAAAGCGCGTCGCCGTGATGTGTTGGTCGATGAAGAAGTGCTGTATCAGTTTTTTGACGAACGCCTGCCGGAGGATGTGTTCGACGGGCCGCGTTTTAATCGCTGGTGGAAGCAGGTTGCCGCTGAGCAGCCGCAGTCCTTACACCTTGATCGCGACCAGGTCATGCGCCACGACGCAGAGACGGTGGATGAGCAGGCGTTTCCTCCGCAAATCAATGTGCGTGGCCTGTTGCTCGATGTGTTCTATCGATTCTCTCCCGGTGATGAAGATGACGGGGTTTGTGTACAACTCCCGCTGGCGGCACTAAACCAGCTGCGGAAGCAGGACTTCGACTGGCTGGTGCCGGGGCTGATTCAGGAAAAAGTCACCTTGTTGATTAAATCTCTGCCGAAAACATTGCGCCGTCATTTTGTGCCTGCGCCGGACTTTGCGCGCGCCAGCCTTGAGGCAATGGGTCAACGCGAAGGTGATTTGCTGGAACTGTTGGCTGCGCAGTTAAAACGTATGTCACAGATCGATGTGCCAAGCACGGCATGGCGGCCAGAATTATTGCCGCGCCATCTGTTCTGCGGTTTTGAATTGATCGACGAACAGAACAAACGACTGGCAGGTGGTCGGGATCTGCCTGTATTGCAGCGGGATTTTGGCAAGCAGGCGCAGAATGATTTTGCGGCGGTGGCAGATGCCCGGTTTGAACGTGAAAATGTGCGCGACTGGGACTTCAGTGATTTGCCCGTGCTTGCCGAAGTCTCGCAGGGCGGTATTACCTTGCAGGCCTGGCCAGCGTTGGAGCTTGTTGGTGAAACAGTTAATCTGCGCCTGTTTGATAACCCGGGTGCTGCTGCCAAATCGCATCGCCAGGGCTTGCTGGCGTTGTTCCGTATGAACACGGGGCGTCGGTTGCGTGAAATCCGGCGCGCCGCGCCGGAGTTACAGAAACAGGCGTTATGGTTTAGTCCGCTGGGTTCAGCGGAAGCCTTGCAGGCTGACCTGGAGCAGGCAGTGTTGCAGGCTGCGTTCATGAAAGAAGCGGAGCCGGTGCGCGATGAATCGGCCTATCGCCGTCAGTTTGAGGCTGGATGCTCTCGTTTACTGGAACTGGCCGTGGATATAGGCCGCCATAGTTACGAGGCACTGCGGGCCTTTCAGCAGCTCAATCGAGCGTTAAAAGGTTCAGTGTCTCCGCAGTTGTTGTCGGCGATGAACGAGATCCAGGGGTTGGCAAGCACGCTGGTCTACCCCGGCTTTCTCTCAGCGACCCCGTTAGAGCGTTTACCCAGGCTCGCCGTTTACCTGCGGGCCGCGCTTGCCCGGGTAGAAAAACTGCACGGTCATGTTGAAAAGGATCGCAAGCTGGCGTTGCTGGTGCGGGGGTTTCAATCCCGTTTTGAAGAAGCACGAAAAAAGGGTGGGGTGAAAGGAGAGTTGCTGGAGCAGTTCCGCTGGTCAATCGAGGAACTGCGTGTTTCCCTGTTTGCGCAGGAACTGGGTACGGTAGAGAAGGTATCACCGGAACGGCTGGATAAGGCCTGGAAGGCGCTTGTGACCAGCTGATTCCGGAGCTTGTTCTTCAGTCGGTCATCTTCTGCATAATCAGTGATGCATTGGTGCCGCCAAAGCCAAAGCTGTTGGACATCACTGTGCGCAGACCGGCGTTGTCCTTGCGTTCGCGCTGAATGGGGAAATTTTCTGCGGCTGGATCAAGTTGATTGATGTTGGCCGAGGCGCAGATGAAATCGTTCTGCAACATGATGAGCGAATAAATTGCTTCCTGTACACCCGCTGCCCCCAGTGAATGCCCGCTGAGCGACTTGGTGGAGCTGATAGCGGGGATATTGTCGCCGAAGACTGCCTTGATGGCTTCAAGCTCGCGTGTGTCGCCAACCGGCGTGCTGGTGCCGTGTGCATTGATGTAGTCAATTGTAGCGTCGCTGTCACCCATGGCCTGCTGCATGCAACGTACTGCACCTTCACCGGAAGGCTGAACCATGTCGAAGCCGTCCGATGTGGCACCGTAGCCGATGACTTCGGCATAGATTTTCGCGCCGCGCGCCTTGGCGTGTTCCAGCTCTTCCAGTACCAGCATGCCGCCCCCGCCAGCGATGACGAAGCCGTCACGGGTTTCGTCGTAGGCACGTGAGGCAGTCTCCGGGGCGTCGTTGTATTTTGATGACAGGGCACCCATGGCATCAAACAACAGTGTCAGACTCCAGTGCAGCTCTTCACCGCCACCGGCAAACACAATGTCTTGTTTGCCCATCTGGATCAGTTCGCAACCATTGCCGATGCAGTGCGCGCTGGTGGAACAAGCCGAGCTGATAGAATAGTTCACGCCCTTGATCTTGTAGGCGGTAGACAGACACGCAGAATTACTGCTGCCCATGGTACGCGGCACCATGAACGGGCCGACTTTCCTGGCGCCCTTTTCTTTCAACAGGTCAAGCGCCAGAGCAACATTGGACGTCGAGGTGCCGCCGGAGCCTGCAATCAGCCCGGTGCGCGGGTTGGATATCTGATCTTCTTCCAGCCCTGAATCTTCGATAGCATCTTTCATCGCCAGGTAATTGTAGGCAGCGCTGTCGCCCATGAAGCGCCGTAACTTGCGGTCGATGAGGCTGTTTAAATCGATGTCTACAGCGCCGTGAACATGGCTGCGGAAACCACGTTCTGCATACTCCGGTGCAAACACAATACCGGATTTCCCCTGTTGCAGGGATTCCAGGACCTGTTGTTGGCTGGTGCCGATACTGGAGGTAATGCCCATACCTGTAATTACAACGCGTCGCATAACATTAAATCCTAAAAATTTTCAGTAGAAGTAAACAGCCCGACCCGCAAGCTTTTCGCGTGGTAAATTTCCTTGCCATCGACATCCATACGGCCGTCGCCTATGCCCATGTACAGTTTGCGCTGGATAACACGCCTGAGGTCAATGCGATAGGTGAGAAGTTTCGCGTCGGGCGTTACCTGGCCGCTGAATTTTACTTCACCGGAACCCAGTGCACGACCACGGCCGGGCCCGCCCAGCCAGCCCAGATGAAAGCCGATCAGCTGCCACATGGCGTCCAGCCCCAGGCAGCCCGGCATCACCGGATCGGTCTCGAAGTGGCAGTTGAAAAACCACAGGTCGGGTTTGATATCGAGTTCGGCAATGATCTCCCCTTTTCCGCTTGCACCGCCTCCTTCACTGATGTGAGTAATGCGATCGAACATCAGCATGGGCGGTAATGGCAAGCGTGCGTTGCCGGGGCCGAATAGATCGCCGTGTCCGCAGGTAAGGAGTGCTTCGTAGTCAAAGCTGGATGGTCTGTCTTGAGTCAAAGTGGATATCGTCACTGTGTCATGGCCGGAAAATGGCGTGGCTGATTGTTGCAGGCGCGTATTCTAGCGGTTTGCTTGGAGATTTGCACAGTGACTTGATGTTGCGGGGTGCGGGACGGGCAGTTAAGGATTGGATGAGCTGGCTTCGGTGTCCAGAGCAGCGGTTTTAATGCGCCACTTTTTTGTCGGCACACAGGTTCGTTTCCGGGTAGCTAATCTACCAGTTCCGGAGGATTAGGGGGTGGTGCAGTGGCAGTTTGCGGGTTTTCGGCTGCGAAAAGCGCTTCGTGTATTGCTTTCACCAGGTGATCATATTTCTGGTCGTGCGAACGGTTCCATGCGCTCAGTACGGGCAAAATACCACGTGCCAGTGCATCCGGGGTTGCGGTTGGTTCGGTGTTGTTTGCGAGCGCGTTGAGCGCCTGATGGATTTCGTCAGGTGTGGCTGCCTCCTGCTTTGCCGGTATCTCTACGGATTCGGTTTGTTGCAAAGTTTTCGGCGTTTCGGGTCTGAGTGCAGCTTTTGCTGTAACAGGCATCACCTGGGCAGTTAGTTCTGCTTCAGCGAGCGACATGACATCTTCAGCGCAGATGTTGGCGCGTATATCCGGTTTGCATAAGCCGAAACGAATATTAAACGGAACGACCTCTCCCTCAACGCTTATCTGTGTCTTGTCTATGGCGTCTTGTAGCTGGGCCAGAACGTGGTTTGCACCGACCTGATCAGCGGAAGGGAGCAGAATACCGAAAGTATCCAGTGCAACGCGCCCGACGGTGTCTTCACGGCGGCGCCCTTCGCTAAGTATCGTTGCAATTTCCCTTGCCAGAGTTTCAGCAATTTGTTTGCCGCGCCTCAGATACAGTATCTTGTATTTTTCGATTCGAACCAGCAAAAGTGAGATGTCTGTCTGGTGACGGGTTGCATAGGCCAGGTTTTCTTCCAGATGGCTGAAGAAGGCATGCTTGCTTGCCAATCCGGTCAGTGGGTCAACCGGGCTGACTTCACGCAGCTGTTGCTTCTCGGTTTCACTCTTCTGCAGCGCTTCTTGTGTGTCTTTTTGGCGAGCCTGGGATTTTGCGCGGGCCAGCAACTGGATGGATTCGAAAGGTTTGGTGATGAAATCGCTGGCTCCGGCTGCCAACGCGGTTTTTTTGCTGCCGTCGTCATCTTCTGCTCCGGTGACAATAATGACCGGGAGTTCGCTGAAATCGGATTCACGGATGCGTTTTAGCAGGCCAAGACCGTCGAGGTTGGGCATTGACAGGTCAGACATCACCAAAGAAATATCCGGATGCTCCTGCAGAGTCTTCCAGGCTTCCTCACCGTCTGCAGCTTCTACGATGTTGAAGTCATTTTTGAGGATTTTTCGAGCTGCCACGCGCATCAGTCGCGAATCATCGACGACCAGCAATGTTGCCATGTCAGTTTCTGAGTCTGTCATTCCTCACGTCCGGCTTATGTCTAATGGTGGGGCCACAGGGTCGCTTTCGGCCGAATTTGTCAGATCTTTAGTAAGCCACTGTCAGGACTGGTATTTAGCTGGTATTTTTGTAAGATTCTGTGCGCTATGAGGCAAAAAAAAGGCCTGCTTTCGCAGGCCTTTTTAGCAGTGAGTGTCGATTAACCCCGACGAGCCCGCCGCTTCTTGGAAGCCTTTTTCTTGGCTGCCTTTTTCTTCGAAGACTTCTTCTTCGAAGCTTTTTTCTTGGAAGCCTTTTTCTTGGCTGCCTTTTTCTTCGAAGACTTCTTCTTCGAAGCTTTTTTCTTGGAAGCCTTTTTCTTGGCTGCCCTTTTCTTCGAAGACTTCTTCTTGGAAGCCTTCTTCTTGCTTACTCTTTTCTTCTTCGAAGACTTTTTCTTGGAAGCCTTTTTCTTGGCTGCCTTTTTCTTCGAAGTTTTTCTCTTAGCTACTTTCTTTTTGCTTGCAGCACGTTTTTTCTTCGGTGCTACCTTTCTCTTCTTAGCAACGACCTTTTTCTTCTTGGCTGTTGCTTTACGTTTACTAGTTTTCTTTCTCGCTGCCATGAGGAATACCTCCTTCAAGATACGGTTCGCGCAACGTAACGGCGTTTACATTTAAAACTTTAATGAAAAAAGAACAAATTACAACACCTAGATAACAAATGGCTCTATGATTACGACGTAACTTCTGTGATTGGTTTCGTTACACGCATGCTGATGAAACTTGTTGTAAGTACAGATGAAACTGGTATCAATGCTAACTTCACAGGTAAATAGTAGTGTTTTATTACATACTGTATTTCTTGAATAGTGTGCAGGCGGGATAGCATGTGTTGTCCTGTTGTGCTTGTTTCCAGGACTTAATGTGTTGTGAAAAAAATTTTAAATGTTCCGTATTTTCGGCAGTGAACGCGGGCTATTTTTGCGGAACGTTGCATAAGTGCAACAAGTGTTAATCAGGAGTTGTGAGTATGAGTTATCCGTTATTCCACTTCGTCACACGTTTCTTCGACTGGTTATGGCGTGAAGACTTGCGTGAAACAGGACGTATTGAACGAGGCTTTATTCAGTTTGTTCGTATGTTGGTTGTTGTTTTGCGTCAGTTGTTGGGAGGACAACTGAATCTTAGAGCAATGAGCCTCGTGTACACGACTTTGCTTTCAACTGTGCCACTGCTTGCGGTCAGTTTTTCTGTGTTGAAAGGGTTTGGTGTACACAATCAACTGGAACCGATACTGGCCAATGTACTCGAGCCGCTTGGGCCACGCGGAGTGGAAATTTCCACTAACGTCGTTGGTTTTGTTGAGAATATAAAGGTGGGTGTTCTGGGTTCTCTGGGGCTTGTGTTTCTTCTTTATACCGTTGTTTCTCTTACACAAAAAATAGAATCTTCATTTAATTACGTGTGGCAGGTTGATCGTTTGCGAGGTCTTGCGCAACGTTTTTCCAATTATCTCAGTGTCATTATGATAGGCCCGGTTTTGATGTTCGCCGCAGTAGGTTTAACCGCGACAGTCAGTAGTCATGTCATCGTTCAGAACTTGATGGACATGGAACCGATTGGTCATGTATTGGTTCTGGCCGGCAAACTGATACCTTATATATTGGTGATCATAACGTTTACCTTTATCTACATATTTATACCAAACACGCGCGTGAAAGTGATGCCTGCGCTGGTTGGCGGTACGGTAGCAGGCGTGTTGTGGCAAACCAGTGGCTGGATATTTGCTGCATTCGTGGCAACCTCGCCGAATTACGCAGCAATTTACTCGGGTTTTGCCATTCTGATGCTGCTGCTTATCTGGTTGTATTTGAGTTGGTTGATTTTGTTATTGGGCGCACAGGTCGCATTTTATGTTCAGTATCCGCAATACCTGACACGTGAACCGGTGAAGTTACAACTCAGCAACCGATTGCAGGAGCGACTGGCTTTGCAGCTAATGTACTTGATCGCAGAGCATCATTGCACCAGCAAGGAACCATGGACACTTGAAGCTTTGGTGCAATATCTTGGGTTACCAATGCAGCCCGTACACAAGGTCTTGGGTTTGATGGTAGATAAGGGTTTTTTATCAGAAACCGGCGACGATCAGCCTGCTTACTTGCCACGGCGTGATATCGATACCATTCGGATATCGCAATTATACGATGTGGTTCGGAGCTCCGGAGAAAACCGGCTGCTAACGGTTGAAACCTTGCCGGGAGAAGTTCAGGTCGAACAATTTCTGCTGGGCGTGGATAAGGCGGCTCATGTAGCGATGGATGGTAAGACGCTGAAAGATCTTGTGAGTAGTGGCCTAGCGGGTCGCGAGTGAGTGTTGTCCGCTGGTGAATACCTGTCCCAGTCGGAATGTGGTTTCGTATCCCGCAGGTCGTACACTGATCCAGGCTGGCAGATGACGGCTCATTTCCAAAAAGTATTCTCCTCGAACAACATTGGGACAGACAAGAGCGACAGGCTGTCGGAGAGATTGATAATGCCAGGATTGATTGCCGCCGCCGGTGTTGTCTGGCCGTGAGTCTGCGTTGATGCCGGGGCCTTGCCGATAGAGCAGCGTCCCGCTCGAGGTCCATTTTCCATCACACAGCTTTGCTTCGGTAATTTGCTTGGCGTGGTAGAGGGCAATATAGATTTGTGCGAGTGCTACCGAGGGCGTTTCGGCTTGTTGGAGTGGTATGTTGGCAGTGAATTCGTCGTACGAGGTGTTGACGCTGAAAGGTGTTGCTGAACCGGGATCGGCCCATACTTGCGAGCAGCAGACCGCAAGTAGAGCACCACATGACGTGGCTGAAAATCGCCGGAGAACTGATACCATCTACACACCCCACTAACCGGCCTACAGGCTAGGTTATCGGGGCGGCAATTTCTGTGAACCAGTCACCAAAAAGCGTTGTAGTGTCCCCTAGCTTGCGCGAGCGGCTCGTTTACGCTCGTGCTCTACCAGCAGCTTTTTGCGCAGGCGGATGTTTTTCGGCGTAACCTCGACAAGTTCATCGTCATCGATGAATTCCAGTGCCTGCTCAAGCGTCATGCGAATAGGCGGTGTGAGTATCAGGTTTTCGTCGGTACCGGCTGCGCGAATATTATTTAACTGCTTGGCTTTCAAGGGATTGACGACCAGATCGTTGTCGCGGGTGTGGATTCCGACAAGCATGCCTTCGTAGACCGGCTCAGCGTGTTCGACAAATAGCCGGCCACGCTCCTGTAAATTAAACAGGGCGTAGGCCAGTGCCTTGCCAGCGCCGTTGGCGATTAACACCCCGTTAATGCGTTGGCCGAATGTGCCTTTTTTTGCTTCCGCATAATGTGAGAAAACGTTATACAGCAGGCCGCTGCCCTGGGTGGCGGTCAGGAATTCGGTACGGAAACCGATTAAACCACGCGACGGGATGATGAACTCCAGTCGAACTCGACCGTTGCCGTCCGGTACCATGTTGTTCAGGTCGGCCCCGCGTTCACCGAGTTTCTCCATCACCGTGCCCTGATGTTTTTCCTCGACATCAGCGGTCAGTTGTTCAAAGGGTTCTTGCAGTACGCCGTCGACTTCCCGATAAATGACTTCCGGACGAGAAACGCCGAGCTCGTAACCTTCACGACGCATGGTTTCGATCAGAATAGACAGGTGCAGTTCACCACGGCCGGAGACACGAAATTTATCCGGGTCTTCAGTATTGTCGACACGCAGTGCGACGTTGTGCACCAGTTCACGATCGAGACGCTCACGAATCTGTCGTGAGGTGACAAATTTGCCTTCACGACCACAGAACGGGGAGTTGTTGACCTGAAAGGTCATGCTGATAGTGGGTTCGTCGATGCTTAGCGGCGGCAGGACTTCCACGCAGGTCGGGTCGCACAGCGTGTCGGAGATGCCAAGGCCATCAATGCCGGTAAAGGCGATGATGTCGCCGGCACGCGCTTCCGGCACTTCGACGCGCTCCAGTCCAAGGAAACCGTTAATCTGCAGAATGCGTGCATTGCGTTGCTTGCCTTCAATATCAGCCACTACCACTTGCGTGTTGGTGCTGACGCGCCCGCGGGTGATGCGGCCAATGCCGATAACACCGACGTAACTGTTGTAGTCGAGTGAGCTGACCTGCATCTGGAACGGGCCTTCAGTGTCCACGTCAGGGGCGGGTACGGTGTTGGTTATGATTTCGAACAGAGGTGTCATGTCGCCGTCGCGCACGTCGGCATCAAGACCGGCATAGCCTTGTAAACCGGACGCGTAGGCTACGGCAAAATCCAGTTGCTCGTCGGTAGCGCCGAGGCGATCAAACAGGTCGAAAGTCTGGTCCAGTACCCAGTCCGCGCGGGCACCGGGACGGTCAATTTTATTGATGACGACAATCGGCTTGAGTCCCTGCGCCAGAGCTTTCTGGGTAACAAAGCGCGTTTGTGGCATCGGCCCTTCCACGGCGTCTACCAGCAGTAATACGGAATCGACCATCGATAGTACGCGTTCCACTTCACCACCAAAATCCGCGTGGCCGGGCGTGTCAACGATATTGATGTGGTAGTCGTTCCATTCGATCGCGGTGTTTTTCGATAGAATCGTGATCCCGCGTTCGCGTTCCAGGTCGTTGGAATCCATCACCCGTTCAGGCGCAGCAGCGCGGTCGCCGAGCGTGCCGGATTGCACCAGAAGCTGGTCGACCAGCGTGGTTTTTCCATGGTCAACATGGGCGATGATGGCTATGTTACGAAGACGTTCGATCACGGGGTTTTCTCGCGAGTAAAAGAGCGGAAATTATACACGAATTATGCCAGCAAGGGGTAAATCAACCCTGACCCGGTTGTCAGGGTGGGTCTGGAATGCTCCACATAGTTATGCTTCAGAAAATGGATTGTGACTTTAGGCACTGATTTTACTCGTTACTTTTCATATGTAAACGGATGTTCGCGCTTCATTGTCCATCGGCATGGTCTATACTTTTGATGCAAGCCAGTGAGGGTGGGTAGCAGGCATTCGACTGCGCTGCCCCGCAGTGGTGATGCGTTTGAACATTGGATGTTTGCAACGACCGGACAGGAGGTTGGAGATAAAAATGAAATCAATCTACGTGGGCAATATTTCTTTTGAAACCACACCCGACCAGTTACGTGATCTGTTTTCCACGCACGGTGAAGTCAAATCAGTGAAGTTGGTTAATGACCGGTACACAGGGAAGCCTCGTGGTTTTGCCTTTGTTGAAATGGATGACGAGGTTGTGGAATCTGCGGTCAGCGCCATGGATGGTATGGAGTTTGAAGGTAGAAGTCTGAAGGTTAATCTGGCGAAGCCAAGAGGCGTCTGGCGAATGCGCCGTCCCAGACACTAGCCTCAATGGACGGTATTGCGCTGCTTGTGCGCCAGTCACCGTTAGCGCGACTTTGTTGGTGATTACAACCTGTGCCTCAGTGATACGTTCGCACACCTGATCTGGTTCGGTGTGCGGGTGAAGCTCCCAGTGATCGAGCAGTTGTTGCAGTGCTTGCAGGTCAAGGTCGTGCGGGGACAGGCTGTCCAGATCCAGCACAACACCGCGCATGCTATTTTCCAAGCAGCCCTTTCTTCAGTGTTTTATCTGCCGGGTGCTTGCCGATCCAGACTTGAAGCAATGCCTGGAAGAAGTCGCCTCCCTCAATAGTGCCCAGTGACTTGTCGTTGATAATCAACTCGGTGCCGCGTTCCGGCACATAGTCCATGTTGACAACATCACCCTCATGTAATGTCGGGAACAGGGCGTTAAACTTGTCCAGCCGGGGTTTCAGGCGTGAAAACTCCGCGTCGTCAAGATTGGCGCTGAAACCATCTTTCCAGCCATCGGTAATTTTCCCGGCCTCGAGTTTTTTGTACAAGATATTCATCTGCATGCGCTTGGCACCGGGTGCTGCCAGTAAAGCTGAAGTATCTTGTCCTGACTGTTCTACGCACAGGACGCCAACATAAATCTTTATGAAATATTTACTGCGGATACCGGCGCCATTCAGTTTCATCGGCCTGTTTTCCACACTACAGCTTTCGTCTGTGTTTACTCCGGCGATTTTCGATGCGGCCTGTGCAAGCAGAGGGGATGTGGTCAGGGTTAAAAAAAGTAGAGTGCGAAATACGTTCAGCATATTGGTATTCCTCGGGAAAGCGAGCGAGATTTTAATCTTAGCACGTTGCCTGTGATAACGAGGGAGGGGCTATGGTGAAAGTCTTGCCGTCGGGCTGGTGCGACACGTAAATATTTCTGCGTTGGACGGGAACAGTGGCCTGTTGGCTCTGTCTGAAAATTAACGCCAGTCGATGTGAAATCAGAGAATCCATCTATACTTTGACTCAGGTCATTCACTACAGGTGAGTTTGAGCTTAAGTTTGAGGTCGATAGTGACGATAAGGCGTCGACGGAAAGATCAGTATCACGGGAGGATACGATGGAACACCGATGCAGTGTTCGCAAGTCGATGGAATTCCAGCTGATGCTCTACAAGCACGGTTTACCTGTGCAGAGCGCGGTCAGCCGGAATCTGGGGCTTGGCGGTATGTTGATAGACACCGGCACCACAACGTGGCGGAAAAACGAATATCTCGAAGTGGAAATCCTTGGCACCAACGGTGTTCCGGGCCTGCGTGTGCCGGCCGTGGTAGTTCACCAGTCTGAACATGGGGCAGGTTTGATGTTCGATGGTGTTAGCGGGGAGCAACGGAGGCGTTTGCGTGCCTGGCTTTTTGCCCGGGAGCACGTCGAAAAATCTGATGATTCCTTGGCAGTTGCCTGACTGAGCCTGATTCAGGGTTCGCGTCGCGGGTGCTTGATGATTTCGCCACGCTGCAGCGGGAAACCATTACCGAGTTTACGGTCAGAAAAATAGCGTTCCAGCGTTTCTTTTACGACCGGGAATGCCAGCTTGTCCCAGGGGACATCCTGTTCGTCAAATAGTCGGCATTCCAGGCTTTCAATCCCGGGTTCAAATTTTCCATCAACCAGTGTGCCCCGGTACAGCATGTAGACCTGGCTGATATGCGGAATGCTGAAAAGGCCGTATAGATCGGTAATTTCCACGGCAGCACAGGCTTCTTCCCGTGTTTCGCGCATGGCAGCCTGCTCGGTGCTTTCCCCATTTTCCATGAAGCCGGCGGGCAAGGTCCACAGGCCATAGCGAGGTTCGATTGCACGCTTGCATAGCAAGATTCGTCCGTCCCATTCCGGGATACACCCTGCAACAATATTCGGGTTCTGATAGTGAATAATCTGACAGTCCTCACAAACGAAGCGTTCGCGGTTGTCGCCTTCCGGGATTCTCAGAGTGACAGAAGCACCACAGTTGCTACAAAAATTCACAGTTTCTCCTGTTGAACGAGTGCGGCACGCATCAGACCCAGCAGGGTTTTACCGTCATCAATCTCACCGTCTTCGCACATTTTTAGTGTTTCTTCGAAGCTCTTCCAGTGGATTTCAATGACTTCGTGGGGATGCGGTTCGGTCTCGGTACTGTGTAGTCCGGTTGCCAGATACAAGTATATGCGTTCGTCACAAAATCCGGGTGTTGAGAGGAAGCTTCCCAACGACTGCCATTCATCAGCGATGACTCCGGCTTCTTCCTTTAATTCTCGCCTTGCGGTGTGATCCGGTGTTTCAGGGGAGTCGATTTTTCCTGCCGGTAACTCCCAAAGCCAGCCTCCCGAAGCATGTCGGAATTGGCGTAATAAACATACGCGTTGCTGGCCATCCAAAGCGACGACTGCCGAGCCGCCCGGGTGACGCACGACTTCCAGTTGCATGATATCGCCGGTGGGCAGGGTTACCGTTTCGATACCAAGGTTGACCACCTCGCCGCTATGGATGATTTTACGTTTGTTCATGTGTGCCGGAATTTAATGGCCGTAGACGGCCATTGTTTGTCCAGCGCCCTCTGGCATTTGGTGATCCAGATACAGGGCGCGTAAAGGAAGATTGCAGGCAGGCGAGAATTCCGGTCCCCAGGTGAAAGTATCAAACTTCTGCCCGCCAAGCAGGCAGTGTGCTGTGGTCAGGTACAGTCGGTCCAGTGCATTGCCGCTGACCAGCGCGTGTAACACTGACGGACCGGCGATGGCATAGATGCGTCGGTAGCCCAGCTTGCCAAGTACGCTTTTGAGCTGAGTTGCATCGACCTGTTTAGATGTTCCACAGCGAATGATTTGTGCATGGGTTTCTCGGGTAATTTCAGTGATCTGTTTCTCGTCAGCCCCGGCTCCTGTGATGATATAGACCGTGCGATCAGCATACGTTTGTAGCATTTTTACCGGAATATCGAGGCTGGAACTGAAGATTGCGATATCCGGTTGCGGGGAAAGCCCCTGTTTGATTCGCCATTCGCGCAGGTCGTCAAAATCAGGTGAGAGTCCCACGGGCAGTTCAGCCTGCGCTTCCTTCTCGGCCGATTGACGAAAATACCGTGCGCTGCTGATCAACAGGTCGGACTGAGCCGCAAGTTCCTGAAACAGTCGCCAGTCACGGCGGTTGGCAATAGCGGACGGCACTTGATGGCTGAGGTGGTCGGCACTTGGCAAAGCAATACGTCCATCCAGGCTGGTGATGTAATTGGTATAAATGAAGGGCTGGTCGGAGTGTTCCGGAAACTGTTGAAGGTAAAGTCCTTCAAGCACATGTGTCTGGCCACTGTTTGGGTAGAGTTCGAGTACGTCATCATCCATGGGTGAATCCTAACCTGTTATGCCGACAATAAAAAAGGCCACCCCAAGGTGACCCTTTTTACACAGTACCCGTACTTCGTATCAGCAGAGATCAGGCAACTTTTTCCTGACCGCTCTTCTGCTGGAAATCAGAAATCGCAGCCTTGATCGCGTCTTCTGCCAGTACCGAGCAGTGTATTTTGACAGGTGGCAGTGCCAGTTCTTCAGCAATTTCACTGTTTTTGATCAGGCTGGCTTCTTCCAGTGTCTTGCCTTTGACCCATTCGGTCAACAGCGAGCTGGAAGCGATAGCTGACCCACAGCCATAAGTTTTGAAGCGTGCGTCTTCGATAACACCGTTATCACCGACTTTGATTTGCAGCTTCATGACGTCGCCACAGGCTGGCGCACCAACCATGCCGGTGCCTACTGTGATGTCATCTTTTTCGAAGGAACCCACATTACGAGGATTTTCGTAGTGATCCAGAACCTTGTCACTGTATGCCATTACCGTTTCTCCTTAACCGAATTTATGCCGCCGTCTGCTGGAATCCTGATCCGAAGCTGGTATTGCTCGAGTCATTTTCCTTCTGCGCGTCCTTTTGATTAACGGCTTCTGCAAGCGTCAGATCATTCAGATAGTCGTAGATGCGTGCGCTGAGCTGGTTCCACATGATGACGCTTTGTGGCCACTCTTCGCCAGGAATGCGCTCGCGACGAGCAGGCATGGCATCATCAACAGCGCTAAGAATCTCAGCAATGGTGATTTCGCCAGCCGGACGACGCAGACAGTAGCCGCCACCGGGGCCGCGCATGCCGGTCACCAGACCGTGGTTGCGCAGACGGGCAAACAGCTGTTCCAGATAGGAAACAGAAATGGATTGCTCGACTGAAATATCAGCGAGTGTGACTGGACCCTGGCTATCGCGTAACGCCAGTTCCATCATTGCCGTAATGGCATGACGACCTTTGGTAGATAATTTCATGATTCGCCTCATTTGCTCTACAGGCGCGACACAGGTGTGCGCGTCTCCGTTTCATGAACCAGATGTGTATGATAATAATACTTGAGTCTTTTAGTCAAGAATAAAAAACGAGGGGATAGCTACCCGCCGTGAGCTGATTGGCGTCACGAGAGCGGATAACCCTTATTGATGACGGGTATTAAAACCCGAATGAGTCAGCGCCGTCAAGCGGCCAGACGGTGTGCCAGATCTTCAAGTTCTTCTCTGTTATCAAAGAGTTCAGCAGCAGCATCGAGGACAGATTGTTCATCCAGCTCAAGCATCTGCAAGGAGAAAGCAGGTAAACCTTCAGTATCGGTCTCCCCGAGTCCATGCATGGCAAGCGCACGGTTGGCGATCAGTACCAGTTGCGGATAAACCGAGTGATCATCCCAGTAATCCGGATCGTGGTGATACCGAACGGCGGTGGTCAGCTCGTCCGGCAGTCCCCAGGCTTCCATCAGCCACGAACCGATCTGGTCGTGGGTTACGCCCAACACATGTCGTTCCAGCTCGCAGGTTGGCATGTCCGGGTTGGCTTGCGAAAAGCGATTGAGAATGAAAAATTCCGGCTGGAAGGTATGCCCCAGCACCAGGCGCCCCAGGTTTTGAAGTAACCCGGCGAGGTAAGCTGTCCCGCGTGGCGGGCGCATCTTTCCAGGCAGCTTTTGCCCCAGTGTTTCAACAAGGCGTGCTGCGAAGACAGAATGACGCCAGAAGGCATCCATGCCAAACGGTCCGTCCTCTGGAACTTTGAGGGACTTGCCAATGGAGAAGCCCAGCGCCAGGTTAAGTACATATTCGAAGCCTAGTACTCTGGCAATGGCTGTTTGCAGATTCTTGATGCTACCGGCATAGCCATACATTGATGAATTCGCATAGCGCAGGACTTGCGCGGAAAGCCCCGGATCTTGTTCAATGACGTCAGCCAATTGTTTGGCGTTGGCGCGTGGGTCGGATGCCAGGCGCAAAATATGCGCTGCAGTGGTAGGTAGCGCGGGCAGTTCGTGAAATTCTTCGATGTCCCGTTTAACCCGTGCAGGTGTGAACTGCTCAACAACAGCAGTCAGCGCCTGACCATCAGCGCGCAGGGATGAGGCGGGCAGGGCGAACCGACCGATACGTACGCCACCCATCAGTTTGCGATAATTTTCATGCGGCATCTGCACCAGAGAGGTGTGAGTGCCGGGTTCGAAAGTGACAATCGGCATGTCATCCACAGCCTGATCGACAATTACGTCGAGGTCATAGGCTGGTGCCAGCGGTGGGTATGAGCCTGGCTCACAATCTTCAAAAATAGCCGTCAACTGATGGCCGGGTACCAGTTCCAGATCCCGGTGCAGTAAATTACACAGAGCTTCGAAGTCCAGTACGTGATCTGCTGGCAGAACCGCCATAAGCAGCCCCTGGCCATCGACCAGCACTACGGCGCGAACCAGTTGATTCAGCGGTATTTCACAGGCTTCCGCTGCCTGGGTTAGCGTGTTGGTTCTGCGGTGCAGAAGAACTTCGTAGTTACTTTGCTCGCGATCAAGCAGTTCGCGGACATTGGTTGGCATCCCCATTCTCTTAACTCCCTGAATTCGATGAATCTGGACAAGCAAAAGCAAGAACTGCACCAGCATTGAAAACCTGATAGAATTCAATATCCTGAAAATTCGGTACTGGATGACAGTGGCCCATGTGACAGAGGTTCGACGTTTGTCGAGGATCAGGGCGCTGGATTTGCTAGAATCGGCATCAGAAACAAGAAACTAATGACTGGAGCAAACATGTCATCTGAATATAGCGTCGGCGCAGACCGACGAGGTCGATCCCGCGAAAAGCTGGCTACGCTCGTCAAGACACGTACTGAAACCCTTTCACTCTATACCGAGCTTGCCAATCAACGGCCATTTGAAGGCGATGAAACGACACGTGAGGCATTGCAGGATTTCTGTCAAGCGCTGATAGATTACGCGGCTAGCGCGCATTTCCAGTTATACCGTTATATTTCCGACAAACTCGAACGCCGCTCACCGGTGCTTGATGTGGCGGGCAGCATCTACCCGCGCATTGCCAAGACCACCGATATGATTTTGCGCTTCAACGATAAATATGAGGGTGTTGACCTCATGAGTTGTGAAGCGGAAGTGCTGGACCAACTGAATGCCGACCTTTCGTCGCTCGGTGAAACGCTTGCCGAACGCATTCAGCTGGAAGATCAGGTGATCAGCGCCATGACCGGGCAGGTTCATTAATCCTGTAATTTCTGAATAAAGATTCCCGGGCCGGTCAGAGTGTATGCTTTGCCCGGCCTTTTTTTATTGGAACAATGCAAATGAATCAGAAGAACAAGCTTGATGTCGGCGGCATTTCCACGTTACTCGATATAATGGCGCGCCTGCGCAATCCTGATGGCGGCTGCCCTTGGGACCTGCAGCAGGACTTCGCCAGTATCGCACCCTATACCCTTGAAGAAGCCTATGAAGTTGTCGATGCTATCGAGCGTGACCAGCCGGATGAACTCTGTGACGAGCTTGGTGATTTGCTGTTCCAGGTGGTTTTTCACGCCCGCATGGCCAGTGAAAAAGGCTGGTTTGATTTTGCCGGTGTAGTCGATGCGATCAATACCAAAATGGTACGTCGCCATCCGCATGTCTTTGGCGATGAGAGAATCGCTGATGCTGATGCGCAGTCGGTAGCCTGGGAGCAGCATAAGGCACGTGAACGCGCAGAACAGGGCAGGGAAGAAGACACAAGCGCTCTGGCAAATATACCTGTGGGATTACCGGCTCTGGCGAGAGCGCAAAAAATACAGCGCTGTGCTGCACGGGTTGGTTTTGATTGGGAAAAACTCGACGATGTGCTGGAAAAACTCGAAGAGGAAGTTGCTGAGTTGCGTGAAGCTGTTTCCAAAAAAGAAAGTCGGCGGCGTCAGTGCGAGGAGTTGGGGGATGTTCTTTTCAGTTGCGTAAACCTTGCGCGTTTTCTGGATGCCGATGCAGAGCAGGTGTTACGCAACTCGAATGAAAAATTTACAATTCGATTTTGCGCGGTAGAACAACTGGCCGAGGTGGCTGGGCGTGAATTAAGTGACTGTTCTGTGGATGAACTGGAAGCTTTCTGGCAACAAGCCAAGCGTGATACAGTTATTCCCGAAGTTTGACCGTTAACTTTCCGTCTTCGACACGAACATAGTCGATGCCATCAGCAAAAGCTTTCCAGAACCCTTCGCTTTCACCAAACTCATTAATCAGATCGACGTTTTTGATGCCGCCCATCCACGCATTGGGCAGGGGGGTGCCCATGATGCTGATGCCTTGCAGGACTACGACAGGACGTGATTTTTGGTAGGCCAGCTTCAGGCCTGCCCGGGCGCGGATGATTTTGCCACCCAGCACGGGGAAGTCCGGATCTACCGGTATCAGCAGTTTTGCGCTGATCAGATCGTCAGACAGGTCGATAGCCAGTTTGTGCGCCAGATCGGTGTTTTTGGCCAATAATGCGTTGATTTCTTTTTCACTGAAGTTGATCTCGCGCTTTGCGCCTTTCTCATTGTAGGGTTCAGGCTCCAGCGGCTGCTGCTTTGTGTGGGCGTGTGCCGTGGATGTTTCGGAACGTCTGCCCGGGATTCCTCCCAGCCAGTCGAGTTTGCGTTCCAGTACCTGTTCTTCTTTTTGAGACAGTGTGACCGGTTGAAACTCGTCAGGAAACAAATAGGTTTTGACGCCCCATGCTGTCGCGGCAACGGTGACCAGAATCGCCAATATCACGAGTAGTGAAACATGTAGCCAGTCGAACCGGCCAGACTTTTTTTGCGGGGCTGAGGTGTTGTTATTCATGACGTTGATCATACGGTGTACGAGCCCTGGGCTGCCAATATTCTTTGTGAAGATCTGCCCGGTAACGGACTATTTTGGCTGGCTTATGTGAGCCAAAACAGTGCGTAACGTAATTCTTTATCAGGATGGATTGATAATGCGTTGAAAATCATTAAGGTAACCCACTCTGAAAAATATGCATATCGCACAATAATAGAACGGTCGGGAGTCAATAATGGAAGATTATCAAGCGGGCAGCGACGTACTGTTTATTCTACTCGGCGCCATTATGGTGTTGGCGATGCATACAGGTTTCGCCTTTCTGGAAGTTGGAACCGTGCGCAGCAAAAATCAGGTCAACGCGCTGGTGAAGATCATTTCCGATTTCGCCGTATCGACCATTGCTTACTTTTTTATTGGCTTCAGCGTGGCTTATGGCGTCGATTTCTTTTCCGGTGCAGAAGTGTTGGCTGAAAAACACGGCTACGAGTTAGTGAAGTTCTTCTTCTTGCTGACATTCGCGGCAGCTATTCCGGCGATTATTTCCGGAGGGATTGCTGAACGTGCTCGCTTCAACCCGAATTTGCTCGCAAGCTTTGTAATAGTCGCAGCTATCTACCCGTTCTTTGAAGGCATAGTCTGGAACGGCAACTACGGCGTCCAGGCCTGGATCGAGACCAGCTTTGGGGCGCCATTCCACGATTTTGCCGGATCGGTGGTCGTGCACGCTGTCGGCGGTTGGTTAGCGTTGACGGCTGTGTTGCTGCTGGGCGCCCGACATGGGCGCTATGACAAGGAAGGTCGAGTCACTGCGCATCCTCCTTCGAGCATTCCTTTCCTTGCGCTCGGCGCATGGATACTGACCGTCGGCTGGTTCGGTTTTAATGTGATGTCCGCGCAGACCATCGATGCGGTTAGCGGGCTGGTTGCCGTCAATTCGCTGATGGCGATGGTGGGCGGGATTCTAGCGGCTCTGTTCGTCGGTAAGAACGACCCGGGCTTTGTCCATAATGGCCCACTCGCTGGACTGGTAGCGGTGTGTGCCGGTTCAGATGTCATGCATCCACTTGGCGCACTGGCAACCGGCCTTGTGGCAGGAGCCATGTTCGTTTGGTTGTTCACGCTGACCCAGAATCGCTGGAAGATTGATGATGTGCTGGGAGTCTGGCCACTGCACGGTCTGTGTGGTGCCTGGGGTGGTATTGCCTGCGGCATCTTTGGTGCCACCGCTTTGGGTGGTCTGGGTGGCGTCACCCTGTCTGCCCAGCTGATTGGCACAGCGATGGGCATAGCGATTGCCCTGATTGGTGGCTTTGTCGTCTATGGCGGGCTCAAGATGGTGATGGGCTTGCGTCTCAGCAAGGAAGAGGAATACCAGGGTGCTGACCTGAGTATTCATCACATCTCCGCCACACCAGAGTACGACCGCTAGTTCCCCCCTACAGCCTCGGTTGCCCACAGGGTTGCCGGGGCTGTTCTTTTGCTGCTGACGAAACAGTGATTGACTGTTGGCAGTCCCTACCTTAAAGTCCCGCGCCGTTCATCAGGTGCTTTTCGCGTGGTCTGCGCGAAAGTGAAACGGGAAGCCGGTGCGCTGTTTACAGCAATTCCGGCACTGCCCCCGCAACGGTAAGTGAGTACAGACAGCTTCGACGCCACTGCGCAGGATGCGCGGGAAGGCAAGCTGTTGGCGTATGCCGCTCACGAGTCCGGAGACCGGCCTGATTGAGACAACCTGCCGCGTGGGGCGAGCAAGGTGTCGGTGTGTCTGGCTGCTTTTGTCATGTCTCCGATTCCGGATTGTTCCTGCGCGTTCGATTAATTTCGTTGCACGGGTGGTGCAACACAAAATCCGGAGAATAAAATGCCTCGCGCAAATCAATTTATTTCTACTCAATTAACCTGTACCACGTCAGCGCTGATATTGGCTACGTTTTTCCCTCTGACACAAGCCTTCGCAAATGAAGCGGTAAACGGTGACACTGTTGTCGTGACCGCAACTCGAACTGCCCAGACCGCTGATGAATCCATGGCATCTGTGCAGGTGATATACCGTGATGAAATAGAGCGTGCGCAAGCGAATGATGTGGCCGACCTGCTGCGTTTTCTGGCCGGCGTTGATATCGGACGTAACGGTGGGCCGGGGCAACTGACATCAGTATTTATTCGTGGTGCCGAGAGTAACCAGACGCTTTTGCTGATCGATGGCGTCAAAGTAAATACAGCCACCGACGGTGCTGCGGCCTGGCAGAACATTGATCCGAGTCTCATTGACCGCATTGAAGTTGTGCGCGGTCCCCGTTCCAGTTTGTACGGTTCCGAGGCTATTGGCGGTGTAGTCCAGATCTTCACGCGCAAACCCACAGAAGGTGTTAGTCAGGGTGGCAATTTTGGTCTCGGTACCAATAACACAGTGCGTGGCGGTGCACATGTCGCAGGAACTCAGGGCAAGTTTCGTGGTAGTGCTGCGCTTTCTTTTCAGGGCACAGATGGCTACCAGACACTGATTAGTGCTAGTGGGGATCGCGGCTATAACAACACAACACTGAACGTTACCTTTGGTGCAGACCTTGGTTTTGTCGATGTGGCATTCAACACCTGGGCGGCGCACGGGAAAAGTGAGTATTACGATTTCTTTTCGACGCCACTTGACCAGAATTTCAGTAACCGTGTTTCAGCGTTTACCTTGTCTGCTACGCCGACTGAAAGCTGGAGTAGTCGACTCAAGCTGAGTTTTACAGAAGATCGTATCGACCAAAACCAGAGCAGTGACCTTGCCAATACCGAACGCTGGGCAGCGGACTGGCAGAACGATTTGCAGCTTGGAGAGGCGCAGCTACTGACGCTGGGTGCCTATGTGGCCAATGAAAACGTTGATTCATTAAGTTTTGGTACGGCCATCAATGACGACAAAAACATTGCCGCAATTTTCGGACAGGATCAGATCACTTTGGGCGATGCCAGTCTGCTGGTTGCAGCACGTTATACCGATGATGAGATTTTCGGAGATGAGACAACCTGGAATACGACACTGGGCTATCGCTTTACAGACAACACCAGTGTCTACGCAAGTGCGGGCACGGGTTTCAAGGCGCCGAGCTTTTTTGATCTGTTTGGTTTCGGTGGTAACGCGAGCCTCGACCCTGAAAAATCGACCAACTATGAAGTGGGTGTCAAACACCGAATCAATAACGGCAACCGTATCTCGGTAACCGCATTTCAGAATGAAATTGACGATCTGATTAACTATGTCGATCCGGACGGCTTCCTCGGGCCGATCCCGGGGATGAACGTAAACGTTGACGAGGCGCGGATTCGAGGTATTGAAGTTGAATACCGTTATATGTTCGGTAACTGGTCTGGTTACGTTTCTGGTGTGTATCAGGACCCGGAAGATCGTGCTACAGGTGAACAGCTTGCGCGTCGTGCGAAGAAAAGCATGACTGCCACACTGGACTATCGAATCGGGCCTTACCAGTTCGGTGGTCGTTTTCTGGCAACTGGTGAGCGGGAAGATTCTGCCTTTAACAACACAGTGCTGGGTGGCTATGGTGTGCTTGACCTGAATGCAAGCAAGAAGATCAACGAGAATCTGACGGTGCGCGGACGTCTCGAAAATGCCTTCGACAAAGACTATCAGACCGCCGGGGGCTTCAAGACGCAGGGGCGGGCAGTGTACCTGAACCTGGTGTTCTCGGGTGAGGGAGTCTGACGCGAATACAGGGTGCCAGTCGGCGGGGTCGGGCTATTCCGGTGTTTGATACACCAGGGTTTCGGGGTGGAAGGCGTACCAGGCAAACCAGAAGCTGGTGGTGCTGGGTATGAGCTTTTCACCGGCATAGACTCGCCCACTGCGGTTGGTGGAGTCGAACACCAGGCGAATGGTCTGGCCGCCCACCTCGTCGACAAGTTCTCCATGGTTCCTCGAGAGTTCCAGAAACGGATAGGCTTTGTAGATGCCGTTGATTTCCATGCCGATCACCTGTTCCTTGGTGTGAAAGCGTGGGTCTGTTGCGATGACGTCGAACATCAGTTCTTCGCTGCTGGCATACCCCGCGTAGGGGGAGCGGCTGTAATCACGCCGGTAGCCAGTATTCAGTGATAATACCCGGGTCTGCGGGTATCGTGTTTGCCAGTCTGACCAGCTGGTGTGCTCCATGGGAATTTGCTGCAAGGTTTGCCCGCTTAATGGCCCGGCTATCGCCTGCTTGCGGATTTGCGACCAGAGTGATTCAGTCTGCCGGTCGTAGAGCAGTACATCGCTGTTATACAACAGACCTGAAACACCAAAATCAAGGTCTATGCCTTTGCTGCCGGCGAGGAATGCCATGCCGGTGCCGCACAGTGGGCAGTAGCTGACCACAACCGCAATATCATCGAACCGGTCATTGACGATCTCGTGGTAGTTGAGAATGCGCAGCGGGTAGGCTTTTTGCCGGCCATTCAGGTTGATACCCAGAATGCGATCATCACCGCGCATAAAACCGGCTTGCGAAGCTGTAACGAATCGGGGCCGGTCGATCGCCGGTATACCATCACGTGCCGGGCCGCCGTTATCTATCTGTGTAACAGGCACCAGTGAATGTGAGAGGTCGAAGCCATTGTATGGCCCGGCGTGCAGTCGGGGTGAGAAATAGAACCACAGTGCAAGCAACAGCGCGGGGTAGATGACCCAGCGTACACTACCATTCGAGATCAGCCGTAGTTGACAGGGTATGTGCATAGTCGATGCGATCACCGCTTATAGCTATGTAAAGTGAGACTACTGCGGATCCCGGGAGTTCAGCCACAGCGGCATTCTTTAACAAGCCTGTGGCGAAAGTCGCAATGTCGTACTATGCAACTCATGATGGATGACGTTGATGAAACGATTTTTCGAGGGCGGTTTCTGAATGCCTGACCCGGTGCGCTGGCATTGTTTTGAAGATGCCGATGCGGTTGCCGGCGAGGCGCTGGCGCGGATACTGAGTGCCTCCAGGCGAGCTATAGCGGCTCGTGGTCGATTCAGTATGGTGCTGGCTGGCGGCAGTACGCCAGAACGCGCTTATTGTCTGTTAAAAGACAGCGACACTGACTGGTCGCGCTGGTTTATCTGGTTCGGCGACGAGCGTTGCCTGCCGGTAGATCATCCGGACCGCAATAGTGTGATGGCCGACCGGGCCTGGTTGTCACATGTGCAGATTCCGCACGAACAAATTTTCTCTATACCGGCCGAGTTGGGGCCTCAAAAGGCAGCTGAAATTTACGAGTCCCGGTTAAAGTCCGGAACGCCCTTCGATCTGGTGTTGTTGGGTATGGGTGAAGATGGGCACACAGCAAGCTTGTTTCCGAATCGTGCATACCCGAAGGACCATCGTGTTGTTGCTGTTTTCGATGCACCCAAGCCGCCATCCGAGCGGGTCAGCCTGAATTATTCGACCTTGTGCGATACACGGGAGATGTGTGTGCTGGTTACCGGTCAGGCAAAGCGAGAGGCGGTTCGGCAGTGGAAGCAAGCTGTCGAGTTACCAGTGACCCGTCTTGCTTGTCCGGCGGGTGTCGATGTATTGCTGGACGAAACGGTTTGTGATTGACCGACTAGAGCAGTCCGGTGACATATTCAAAAAGGTTGCCAAGGAACCGGTCGTTGTCATTTGTGAATCCGGTGCCCGCTGACAAAGTGTTATCTGAAATCATATCTACATCGCTCAGAAAAATAACCGTTCCTAAACCCACTTGTTTTTCCAGAAAGGTTGCGTTGGGAGCTACGGCAGAATCTTCTCCCAAAATTATGGCGTCGGTTGTCGTTGCAAAGAAGCCTGATGTACCGGACATCGCAATTGAAGCAACTGCGCCGAAACTGCCGGCGAAACTATCATGCCCAATGCCTGTAGCTGCGGGAACAGTTGGAGGTGTCGCGGCAGTAGTTGAGGGGTATCCAAAAGCTTCACACACAGCATCGTAGTTAGCTTCGTCACAGGTAACAATTAATATGCCCCCGATGTTGACCCAGTCCTGAAATGCGGTGAGCTCGGCGGCTGTAAAGGCGTTAGGTGAATTGTCATTCAAGTAGCCAATAAAAAATATATCGAAGGCCGATAACAGCGTAGCATCGACATCGCCCGGGTTTGCACCGGTGCTGGTCAGGGTGATCGTAGTGCGCACAGTCCCGGCGGCGCTGAAATTTGTAACTTCGAGGAGCTTGGAAATGGCCACTGCCATTTGTGCGCCATCCAGATTTAAGCCTTCTCCCCCGAATCGTGCATCAACAATGCTACCAAGTTCGGCAGCGAGTACGCGGACAGGGGCGTTATCGGGGAATTCCTCATTACACCCGGTAACCGAGAGCAAGGTCATTGAGAGAAATAACCCAAAGGCTGGTAGCTTGCTCGGTATTTTCATATTCATAACGCTCCACATGAACGGTAAATTTTTTGATTTCGTGTTGTTGAGAGGAGCATACCATTAGAAGAAGCTGGCTCACATCGGGAAATTGGTTGAGCCAGCAAGTCTGGAATATTAACCTGGTGAAAATGGTCGGGGCGAGAGGATTTGAACCTCCGACCCCTTCGTCCCGAACGAAGTGCGCTACCAGGCTGCGCTACGCCCCGATTTTAATAACTCCGGTTCACCGAAAAGTCGGCAAGTCCGTATAAGGCTTCTCTATAAGGGCTGGCGGGAATTTCTTCCAGCGCCTCGATAGCCAGATCCGCCTCCTGTTGCGCGGATTGCGCAGTGTACGCGATGGCCTGAGTCGAATCAATGGCGTCCATTACAGTGTCAATGTGCTCCAGTCCGCCGTTCTCGATAGCGTGACGGATGGCCTTTGCCTGTTCAGGCGTGCCGTGTTTCATGGCATGAATCAGTGGCAGCGTTGGCTTGCCTTCTGCCAGATCATCGCCGATATTCTTGCCGATATCCTGATTCGAGGAACCATAGTCAAGCGCATCATCGATCAGCTGGAAGGCGGTGCCGAGATGCATGCCGTAGCGCGCCATGGCTTGTTCGATGACAGGTGACTGCTTTCCGAGTATTGCGCCCAGTCGCGAGGATGCTTCAAACAGTTTGGCCGTCTTGAAGCGGATAACATCCCGGTAGCGCTCTTCGGTGGTTTCCGGGTCGTGGCAGTTGAGCAACTGCAACACTTCACCTTCAGCGATGATGTTGGTGGTGGTGGAAAGAATCTCCATCACTTTCATGCTGCCGACACCGACCATCATTTCGAAAGCGCGAGAGTAGAGAAAATCGCCAACCAGCACGGCTGCCTCGTTCCCCCAGATAGCGTTCGCGGTTTGGTTGCCGCGGCGCAAGCTGGAGGCATCTACTACGTCGTCGTGCAGCAGGGTGGCGGTATGGATGAACTCGATCACGGCGGCCAGCTCGGTGTGGCTCTGGCCGCGATACCCGCAGGCTCGGGCGGACAGCAGCACCAGCAACGGGCGCAGACGTTTGCCACCACTATTAATAATGTAGCGGCCCAGCTCGTTGATCAGCGCGATATCGGAGTGAAGTCGTTCCAGAATCAGTGCATCGACGGAACCGGAATCTTCGCGCACAAGTGCCCGGATGTCCTCGATATCCATATAAGTGCTTTGATTTTTAAGTAATTCCTGCATGGCGCGCACGTTAAATGTCGGGTGATTATAAGGTGGTAATCTACCACCAAGTCTAACCGGCAGGCGCGCATCGTACCAGAAACAGTTTGGTTTGACGCAAACCGCCGGAATCCGTAGAATTGCGCCTCTTTCGAAAGCTGTGATTTGGAGATTCAGCCATGTATGCGGTAATTATAACTGGCGGTAAACAATACCGTGTAAGTCAGGGCGACAAGCTTCGCGTAGAGAAACTTGACGTTGCTGAAGGCGACTCTGTGGAAATCGATCAGGTGCTGATGGTTGTTGATGGCGATGACATCAAGATTGGTGCCCCGGTTCTGGATGGCAGCAAGGTCACGGCTGAGGTTAAAGCTCACGGTCGTGGTGCCAAGGTGGAGATCATCAAGTTCCACCGTCGCAAACATCACATGAAACGACAGGGTCATCGTCAGGCCTATACTGAACTGGAAATTACAGGCATCTCAGCCTGAGTTTGAGGTAATCGCAAAATGGCACATAAAAAAGCCGGTGGTAGTACGCGTAACGGACGCGATTCAGAATCCAAACGCCTTGGCGTAAAACGCTATGGCGGCGAGAGCGTTGTGGCAGGGAACATCCTTGTACGTCAGCGCGGTACGCATTTTCACCCGGGAGTGAATGTTGGCTGCGGCCGGGATCACACCTTGTTTGCCAAGGTGGAAGGTGCGGTGAAGTTTGTCACCCGTGGCCCGAAGAGTCGCAAGTTCGTGGACGTGGTTCCGACCTGATCGAGTTTCGGTCTCGTTAAAAAGCCCCGTCCTGGCACGGGGCTTTTTTATGTCAGTCTGATTCAGGGCATGCCACCATTAAACCCGGTATATTAATGTTATGAAATTCGTTGATGAAGCCACAATCGATGTAAGAGCCGGCGATGGCGGTAACGGCGCTGTCAGTTTCCGTCGCGAAAAATACATTCCTCTGGGTGGGCCGGACGGCGGGGATGGCGGCGACGGCGGCAGCGTCTGGATGATCGCCGATACCGGTCTCAACACACTGGCAGACTTTCGTTTCGAACGACGTTTCAAGGCACAGCGCGGTGAGAACGGGCGCGGCCGAAATTGCACGGGCAAGGCAGGCGAAGACTGCATTATCCGCGTGCCGGTCGGGACGCTGGTCTACGAGGAGGATACCGAAGAACTGATGGGCGATCTGGTCGAAGGCGGTCAGCGTTTACTGGTGGCGCGAGGTGGTTTTCACGGCTTGGGGAATCTGCGTTATAAGAGTTCGACCAACCGTGCGCCGCGTGAATCGAAACCGGGAACACCGGGCGAACATCGCGCCCTGCGACTGGAACTGAAATTACTGGCGGATATCGGCCTGCTGGGCAAGCCTAACGCGGGCAAGTCAACATTGATCCGGTCTATTTCGGCAGCAAAACCCAAAGTGGCGGATTATCCGTTTACGACTTTGCATCCGAATCTCGGTGTCGTACGCGTGGAGGAGCATCGCAGCTTTGTGGTGGCGGATATTCCGGGATTGATTGAAGGTGCCGCGGAAGGTGCCGGACTGGGCGTGCAGTTTCTCAAACACCTGTCACGCACGGGCTTGCTGTTGCATATGGTTGATGTTGCACCGCTGGATGGCAGCGATCCTGCTGAGGACGTAACTACCATCGCGCATGAGCTGGAGAAATTCAGTGCAGAACTGGGAGGGCGTGAGCGCTGGCTGGTACTGAATAAAATCGATATGGTTGCGGAAGATGAGCGGGAAGCACTGCGTCGAGATCTGGTCGAACGGCTCGACTGGCAGGGCCCGGTGTTCGAGATTTCCGCGTTGGCAAAACTGGGGACACGCGAGTTGGTGTACGCGATTATGGAAGTTATCGAGGCGAAGCGCAGAACCCAATGAGTGATGTTCGCCGACAATCTATTGGCAAGACGCGCCGCTGGGTGGTGAAGATCGGTAGTGCGCTGTTAACGAACAACGGCGCAGGTCTGGATCGCGAGGCAATCGCGGGCTGGGTGGCACAAATGAATAATTTGCGCGAGCTGGGTCATGAACTGGTGCTGGTGTCTTCCGGTGCGGTGGCGGAAGGAATGAACCGGCTTGGCTGGAAACGGCGCCCACGTCAACTGGTTTCCCAACAGGCTGCGGCTGCGATCGGTCAGATGGGGCTGGTGCAAACCTGGGAGTCACATTTTCAGACACACGGCCTGCACACTGCGCAGGTTTTGTTAACCCACGATGACCTTGTGAATAGAACCCGTTACCTGAATGCGCGCAGTACGCTGCGCAAATTACTGGAGCTGGGTGTTGTGCCGGTGGTGAATGAAAACGATACAGTGGCTTGTGACGAGCTGCGCTTTGGCGACAATGACACGCTGGCGGCACTGGTTGCGAATCTGGTTGAAGCAGATTTGCTGGTGATCCTGACCGACAAGGCAGGCGTTTATGATAGTGACCCTGTCAAGGATTCAGCTGCCCGGTTAATTGCTGAGGCAGAAGCGGGAGATGAGGCACTGAAGGTCGCAGCAGGCAGCAGCAGCAGTAGCGGACTGGGCAGCGGCGGCATGGCGACCAAGGTTGCGGCGGCCGAACTGGCGGCGCGTTCGGGGGCAGCTACCTGGATAGCCTCCGGCCGCGAAGCTCGGATATTGGAGCAAATGTCAGCCGGCGCGGAGCTGGGTACGCTGGTGTATCCGTTCCGTGACAGGCTGGCGTCGCGCAAGCAATGGTTAGCGGGGCAGTTACAATCTACGGGTTCGCTGACGCTGGATGCCGGTGCGGTGGAGGTGCTTCGGGAATCAGGTTCCAGTCTGTTGGCGGTAGGCGTGTCGGCCATAGAAGGGAGTTTCCAGCGTGGCGATGTGGTGAGTTGTCTGGACCCGGACGGCCAGCCGGTAGCGCGTGGGTTAGTGAATTACACCGCCGACGAGGCGCGCTGCATCATGGGCCAGGCCAGCGATAAAATCGAACAACTATTAGGCTATGTCGATGAACCGGAGCTGATTCACCGCGATAATCTGGTGATGCTTTGAGTCTTTTTCAGGCATTAAAAAAGCCGGTCAGAGACCGGCTTCCGGAACCAGGAAACAATCCGCTATCAGCTTTGCAGCGTGCGGACGTGTTGACCAAGACGGCTTTTTTGACGTGCAGCCTTGTTCTTGTGAATGAGGCCCTTTCCGACAGACCTGTCGATGACCGGTACTACCTTCTGGTAAGCCGCCTGAGCGGCTTCAGCGTCGCCAGCGGCAACCGCTTTGACGACGTTCTTGATATAAGTGCGCAGCATGGAGCGCTGACCTGCGTTGCGCTGACGGCGATTCTCTGCCTGACGGGCGCGTTTACGAGCTTGTGCCGAATTTGCCAAAATCTTTCTCCTGTTCCTGGTTCCGAAGAGCCGGGCACTATGCGGAAATCCGGCCGATTTGTCAATGATTTCGCCCTCCCGGGGGCAGGTTTATGAGTGGGGAAATGTTCCGTAGTACCGCTGTGGTGAGTGCCATGACGTTGCTTTCGCGGGCGCTCGGGCTGGTGCGCGATATGGTGCTGGCGCGTTTCGGTATTGGCGCGGGCATGGATGCTTTTCTTGTGGCTTTCAAAATTCCAAATTTTACCCGACGTTTGTTTGCAGAAGGCGCTTTTTCTCAGGCGTTCGTGCCTGTTCTCTCCGAGTATAAAACGCAGCGCGAGCACGGTGAGGTTCAGGCGTTGGTGGATTATGTGGCGGGTACGCTGCTCGGAGTGCTTGGGTTGCTGGTGTTGGTCGGGGTGCTGGCCAGCCCGGCGCTGGTGACTCTGTTTGCACCGGGATTCTGGGATGAGCCGCTCAAATTCGATCTGACTGCCTACATGTTGAAATTTACCTTCCCCTATCTTCTGTTTATGGCGCTGGTGGCCTTTGCAGCGGGGATTCTGAACAGCTATGGACGTTTCGCCGCTGCGGCGTTTACGCCGGTGTGGCTGAATGTAGTGCTGATCGCTGCCGCGTTGCTGATTGCGCCACAACTCGACGAGCCTATGATCGCTATTGCCTGGGGTGTGTTCGTGGCCGGTTTCGTGCAGCTGTTGTTTTTGCTGCCGCCTTTGGCGCGGTTGCGTCTGTTTCCGAGACCTCGCTGGGGTACACGTGATCCGGGCGTAAAGAAAATCTTGAAGCTGATGGTGCCGGGTATCATTGGCTCTTCGGTGTCACAAATTAATTTGTTGTTCGATACCGTGCTGGCCTCGTTTCTGATAACGGGGAGTGTCAGTTGGCTGTATTTCGCGGACCGGCTGGTCGAGTTTCCACTGGGGATTTTTGGCATTGCCCTGGCCACCGTGATTTTACCGGTTCTGTCGCGTGCGCATGCCAGCGGATCGAACCAGCAGTTTTCGCATATTCTCGACGCCGGCCTGCGCTGGGTGTTGCTGATCGGTTTGCCGGCTATGGTCGGGCTGATGTTGATGGCACGTCCGGTTCTCTCAACACTGTTTGAGTATGATGAATTTGTCAGCAGCGATGTCGATATGACTACGCTGGCGCTACTGGCCTACTGTGTCGGCTTGCCCGGTTTTATGCTCACCAAAGTATTGGTGCCGGCATTTTTCTCGCGTCAGGACACGGTAACACCGGTGAAAATTGCGATTCGCGCCATGATCGCCAATATGGTGATGAACGTGTTGTTTGTGGTGCCGATGGTTCTGTTCGAAATCCCCGGCGCGCATGCCGGGCTGGCGTTGGCGACAGCTTTGGCCGCTTATTTGAATGCGGCCCTGCTGTTTCTGGCATTACGTCGCACTGGCGTGTTTCAACCTCGCCCCGGTTGGACCCGGTTGCTGATTCAGATTGTGTTTGCTGTGATGGTTATGGCGGTGGTAGTCGCTTCGGGTGTGCCGGATGTGGAAAAATGGGCTGACCTCGATACGTTCGGCAGGGTCACGCAGGTTGGCCTGTGGGTTACTGCCGGGGCCGCCAGCTACCTACTGGCGTTAAGGTTGGCCGGTGTGAGGTTGTCCATGTTTCGCAAGCCAACTGAAGAAACCACCGGCAACCCATGACATGAAAGATTTCACCATTATAATTCAACGTTTTCTGTAAACTGATGCGACTGATACGAGGTTTCCACAATTTAGTTGATTTGCCCGTCGCACAGCGTGGTTGTGCGCTAACTATCGGTAACTTCGACGGGGTGCATCGCGGACATCAGGCAGTGCTGGCCCAGTTGCAGGCGCGTGCGGCCGAGTTGCAGGTACCTGCTACGGTGATGGTATTTGAGCCAACGCCGCAGGAATTCTTTTCACCTGAGACCGCACCTGCCCGGCTGCAGCGTTTACGCGACAAGCTGGTTCTGTTTAAGCAGCTTGGTGTTGAGCGGGTTATATGTCTGCGCTTTAACCGTAAACTGGCGGAGCGCGATGCCAGCGCTTTTGTGCAGGACATTCTTGTGGACGGGCTGGATGTGCGACATCTGGTAATCGGAGACGACTTTTGTTTCGGCAAGGATCGTAGTGGAGACTTTGCCTTTTTGCAGCAGGCCGGACAGCAACATGGTTTCGAAGTTGTGAGTACGCAGACGGTTGCAGAGCGTGACGAGCGAGTCAGCAGTACCCGTATTCGAGAGGCACTGTCTGCCGGAGAACTGGCAATGGCCGAGCAGTTGCTTGGACGACCGTACACAATGTGTGGCCGGGTAGCACCGGGCCAGCAGCGTGGCCGTACCATTGGCTTTCCGACCGCCAACGTACGGCTGCATCGTGCAGTGTCACCGGTCAGCGGTGTGTTCGCAGTGCGTGTACATGGCCTTGGAGATGAACAACCGCTAACAGGCGTCGCCAATCTCGGCACACGGCCGACGGTATGCGGTAAGGAGACCGTACTGGAAACGCACTTGTTCGATTTCGATAGAGATATATACGGACAGTACGTAGAGATCGAGTTTTGTAAAAAGCTTCGCGAGGAAAAGAAATTTGAATCGTTCGAGGCTCTGAAGCAACAGATACAACAGGACGCCGAGCAGGCGCGACAGTTTTTCAGCGAGTGAGTGCACGAGTGAGTAATTACAAAGATACCCTTAACCTGCCCAAAACAGCTTTCCCGATGAAGGCGAATCTTGCCAACCGGGAACCGGAGACGCTGAAATACTGGGATGAAATTGATCTCTACGCCAGCCTGCGCAAGCAGGGTGAAGGGCGACCGAAGTTTGTGCTGCACGACGGCCCCCCGTATGCCAACGGTGATATTCATATCGGTCATGCGGTGAATAAAATTCTCAAGGATATTATCGTCAAGAGTAAATCCATGAGCGGCTTTGACGCACCCTACGTGCCGGGTTGGGATTGCCATGGTCTACCCATTGAACTGAACGTCGAGAAGAAGGTTGGCAAGGTCGGACGCAAGGTCGATGCAGCAACTTTCCGGTCGAAATGCCGTGACTATGCACGCAGGCAGGTTGACGGTCAGCGCAAAGATTTTATCCGGCTGGGTGTGATTGGTGATTGGGAGCACCCCTACCTCACGATGGACTACCTCTTTGAGGCGGATACCATTCGTGCGCTCGGTCGCATCATTGCCAACGGACATCTTCACAAAGGTTTTAAGCCGGTGCATTGGTGTACTGATTGCGGTTCTGCGCTGGCTGAGGCCGAAGTGGAATATGAAGACAAAACATCACCGGCCATTGATGTGCGTTTCTCGGTGCTGGACGAGGAATCCTTACTGGCTCGCTGCCATCACCCGGACGGACACAAGGGCGTGGGCCCTGTGTCGGTGGTGATCTGGACCACTACACCCTGGACCTTGCCGGCTAACCGCGCCGTATCACTTAATCCGGAGCTTGATTATGCGCTGGTGCAGGCTGATCTGGGCCATGGCACCGAGCGCTTGTTGTTTGCCGAAGCTTTGTTGAAAGATTCCATGCTGCGCTACGACTGTGACAAGTATCAGGTAGTGGCTTATTGCAAGGGAGCGGATCTCGAGAATTTAAAGCTGGGGCATCCATTCTATGACCGCGAAGTGCCGGTGATTCTCGGTGACCATGTAACGACTGAAGCCGGTACAGGTGCAGTACACACTGCACCTGGGCACGGTCAGGATGACTACGTGGTTGGACAGCGTTACGGCCTGGTCATCGATAACCCGGTAGGTGCCAATGGCGTGTTTGTAGAAGGAACAGAATTGTTCGCCGGAAAACATGTGTTCTCTGCCAACGACGATGTGATTGATGCATTGAAAGCGAAAGGGACACTGGTACACGGGGAAGCGTTACGCCACAGTTATCCGCATTGCTGGCGGCATAAAACACCGATTATCTTCCGCGCTACGCCGCAGTGGTTTATCAGCATGGAAAGAAACGGTTTACGTAAAACCGCTATGCAGGCTATTGGTGAAGTCGAGTGGTTGCCGGACTGGGGGCAGGCGCGTATCGAAGGCATGGTGCAAGGGCGGCCGGACTGGTGTGTCTCACGACAGCGTACCTGGGGTGTGCCGATTGCCTTGTTTGCGGACAAGCAGACTGGTGAGTTACACCCGGATACGGCGCGACTGATCGAGGAAGTTGCGTTGCGTGTGGAGCGTCATGGTGTCGATGCGTGGTTTGAAATGGATGCAGCGGATTTGCTCGGTGAGGAAGCGGAACAGTACGACAAGGTGGCGGACACGCTGGACGTCTGGTTCGATTCCGGCACCTCTCATCAGTGCGTGCTGGAACGTCGCAATGAGCTGGGTTTACCAGCAGACCTCTATCTGGAAGGTTCGGATCAACATCGTGGCTGGTTCCAGTCATCCTTGCTGACCTCTGTGGCCATGCACGGCAAAGCACCCTACAGACAGGTTTTGACGCACGGTTTTACCGTCGATGCCAAGGGACAGAAAATGTCCAAGTCGAAAGGCAATGTGATGTCACCGCAGAAGGTCGTCAAGAGTCTTGGCGCAGACATTATCCGTCTTTGGGTGGCGGCGACTGATTACCGGAATGAGATGAATGTTTCGGATGAAATTCTCAAACGCACGGCGGATGCCTATCGACGTATGCGCAACACGGCCCGCTTTCTGCTTTCCAATATCAACGGTTTCGATCCGGCGCGGCACCTGTTAGAACCCGCGAAGATGTTAATGCTGGATCGCTGGGTGGTGGCACGCGCTGCACAGTTACAGAATGAAGTTACGCAGGCCTACGAAACTTACGAATTCCATCATATTTACCAGAAGGTGCATAATTTCTGCGCCAATGACCTGGGCGGTTTCTATCTTGATGTCATCAAGGATCGCCAGTACACCACGCAGGCTGACAGCGTAGCGCGGCGCTCGGCACAGACAGCGATGTACTACCTTGCCGAAGCACTGGTCCGCTGGCTGGCTCCCATATTGAGTTTTACCGCTGAGGAAATCTGGCGCAATTTGCCGGGTGAACACAGTAAGTCGGTTTTACTTTCAAGTTGGGCAGAAATCCCGGATATGTTTCCGCCGGGCGATGAGTCAGCCGCGAAATTTGACGCGTCTTACTGGCAGGATGTGTTGGCGGTGCGCGAAGTGGTCGGCAAGGAACTTGAAAAACTGCGTGTCGCAGGAGACATCGGTTCTTCGCTGGATGCGGAAGTTGATCTGTATTGCGATGCTGCGATGCTGGAAAAACTGGGCCGGTTGGAGGATGAGCTACGCTTTGTGCTGATTACATCTTATGTGCGTCTGCATGCGGCGGGAGAACAGCCGGATGTAGCTGTAATTGCAGAGTTGGAGGGGGCGAAGCTTGGTATTGTGGTGCGTACATCAGAGCATGCCAAGTGTGTACGCTGCTGGCACCACCGTGAAGAAGTCGGTTCTGACAGTCTGCATCCCGAGTTGTGTGGCCGTTGTATTGACAATGTCGATGGTGACGGAGAACCGCGGCGTTTTGCCTGACGCCGGCATATCATGATGAAAAAGTGGCTGGCGCTTGCCTTGCTGGTGGTTGTGCTGGATCAACTGACCAAAGCTTTGGCAGTTGATCTTCTGTCGTATGCAGAGCAGCTTGTTGTATTCCCGGTGTTTAATTTCACGCTGTTGTATAACCCTGGTGCAGCATTCAGTTTTCTGGGCGACGCTTCCGGGTGGCAGCGCTGGTTCTTTGTTGCAGTATCAACCGGCGCAGCAATCTTCCTGACTATCTGGTTATACCGTCTGAAACCGGAGCAGATATTGCTCGCGCTTGCAGTGGCGCTGGTGCTGGGCGGGGCAGTTGGCAATCTGATAGATCGTTTGTGGCTGGGATATGTGGTGGACTTTATTCAGGTACATTACCGCGACAGCTACTTCCCAGCGTTTAATATTGCCGATTCTGCTATCTCGGTTGGCGCAGTTTTGTTGATCTGGGACAGTTTGTTTGCACACAAGGAGTCCGACAAACATGACGATTAGCGTGGGTTGCCGTGTCACCATGCACTATGCGTTAAGGTTGGCAGATGGCATGGAGGCGGACAGCAGTATTGGCGGTGAGCCGGTCAGCTTCGTAATGGGCGACGGCACACTCGACAAGGGACTGGAGCTTGCCTTGTACGGATTACTTGCCGGTCGCCGGCAGGCGCTGACACTGATGCCCGGGCAGGCATTCGGGCTGCGCAGCAAACAGGCAATCAAGTGGATGGATCGGTCGGCCTTCCCTTTGGAGATAACGCTGGAGCCCGGCCTGATTGTGGGTTTTACTGACGAACAGGGGCAGGAGCTTCCAGGCGCTGTGCTGGAATTGAATGAGAAGCAGGTGAAGGTGGACTTCAATCATCCGCTGGCCGGCCGTGAAATCAGTTTTGAAGTCGAAATACTCGAAGTGGAATACCCGCCACTTGATGAGGAGTAAAACAGGAAAACTCATGCAAGTATTACTGGCAAATCCGCGCGGTTTTTGTGCCGGTGTAGATCGTGCTATCGATATTGTCGAACGTGCGCTTGAACTGTTCGGTGCGCCGATCTATGTGCGCCACGAAGTCGTACACAATCGCTACGTCGTCAGTAACCTGCGAGATCGAGGTGCAGTATTCGTTGATGAATTGCATGAAGTCCCGGATGGCGCTACCGTAATTTTCAGTGCTCATGGTGTATCACGTGTCGTGCAGGACGAAGCGCAACGACGTGGCCTCGAAGTTTTCGACGCCACCTGTCCACTGGTGACCAAAGTGCATATGGAAGTTGCACGTTACAGTCGTGACGGGCGTGAATGTATTTTGATCGGTCATCAGGGCCACCCGGAAGTAGAAGGTACGATGGGACAGTATGATGTTGCTGCCGGCGGGCAGATTTATCTGGTGGAAAATGTCGAAGATGTTGGGCGAATCAAGGTGCGTAATGAAAAGCATCTCAGCTATGTGACTCAAACAACCTTGTCGATGAATGATACCGCGAAGGTTATCAACGCACTTCGTACCCGCTTTCACGGAATTGAAGGGCCGCGCAAGGACGATATCTGCTACGCCACCCAGAATCGCCAGGATGCAGTAAGTCACCTTGCAGCGCAGGTTGATCTTGTGCTGGTGGTTGGTTCTCCGAACAGTTCAAATTCAAACCGTTTACGAGAACTTGCAGAGCAAAGTGGTGTGAAGTCCTATCTCGTGGACAGTGCAGACCAGATCAAAAAAGACTGGCTTGAAGATGGTATTCGAGTGGGTGTTACTGCGGGTGCTTCAGCACCTGAAGTGTTGGTTCAGCAGGTGATTGCACGTTTGCAAGAAGGAGGTGCGACCGGCATTCAGGAACTTGCCGGTCGCGAAGAGACAATTACGTTTGCAATGCCCAAGGCGTTGCGGGCTACCAGCAATCCTCAGGCATGACGCCGGCGTCGGCACCGCTGATGCCTCTGATACCGGTATTGGTCAGCGTAAGTGTGCCGCATTTGTCAAAAGCCTGAGGGCCGGCAGCGGGTACAGCCTGGATGGTGAAGGTTGAAGCAGTCACCGCATTGATTACAAAATTATAGGCTGACGTCCCGGCTACCGCCGGGCCAGGGCCGGCTGGGCCGGCAGCTGCCATGCCACCACTGGTCAGGCATTGGGTGGGGTAATTTGCCGCCCCGCCTACGTAGGTGCCTCTGGCTGTCGAGAAGCGTTCCAGTGCATTGGCGTATAGTACCAGTTCCGATGCACAGTCACCTCTGCGGGCTTGTCTTACGTAATCTGTATAGGAAGGAAAGGCGATCGCCGCGAGCACCCCGACAATGGCCAGAGCGATAACCAGCTCGATCAGAGTGAAGCCCTTGTTTACTTGTATATTCATTTGATTCGTCCCTTGGGTCTGGTCCTAGTTGTCCGCGATATCTCTGAGGTTGACGTTGCTTCGGAAGATCTGCACTTCATTCACGTAGAGCGGGGCGTTGCTTGGTTCGCCACGGCTGTAGGTATTGATACCAACTTTCATACCGTTTTGGAGTTTCCCGAGGTTCACCACGTTTTGCCGCGTATCGCGTATGGTAAGTCCCGGTGAAATACGGAATAGCATGTCTCCGATAATAATCGCGTCATTTTCTACATCGATACGATCGACTGTGCCGGCGAACTCAAAACGAGGTTCGTTATCTGCAGCATATGACAGCGTGGGTAAGGCAATAAAGAGTATCGCGATCAGTGTTTTCAAAGTTCTCATGAGAATCTCCGGTTATTCAGTTTTCCAGCGCATAATCATTAACAGACCACATCCCTGTGCTATCTGTGACAATATATCCGCCTAGCGTTCCACGTTGGTCCAGGACATGCGTTCCGGAGCTTTGGGGTTAGTTGGGCGAATTTTTTCAAACAGGACAGTGCCATCTGACGTCGCGGTTACTCGTCTATCTGCAATAAAGCGCGATTCAGTCGGGATGCCAGTTGTCTGGGTGCCAACGGTATTGGAATTACCAGCCTGATCTGCCAGGCTAAATACGCCGTCACCATTGACATCAATAGGCTGGAAGTCCGGTTCACCGCCATTGAACAGATCAACTGCCATTAGCCAGCCATAACCGCCAGCGGCACAGGTGGTTGTAGACGGGATAACAGTGTTGAAGAACACCAGGCTGCCAAAAGCCAACGGGCTGGTGACAGAACGCTCTCCCGAGGTAGGAAGATCAAACATCCAGCCGCGCTGTGAATTGTAGTCGATAGCATTGTCGCTAACGGTACGCACTGCGATGCTGCCACTGGTAGTTGTTTCAGAGATAATCTGCGATAGCAGGCTTGAACGGTCAGCATCGCCGCTACCGTTGTCCCAGACGCCATAAAATGCCTGGGTGTCGGTCGTACCCGTATCATTAATCGTCAGATACTGTCCGGTACCAAAGAACACCATCAGGTTTGGCTCGGTTATCAGATCACGACGTGTCGGGTGCCGTGAAATTGCCGGTTTTTCTGTGATAGGTTGACGATTTGCAGGAGTACACCCTCCGTTACAGGCACTAAACAGCGGTGAGAAAGCAGGTGAAGTCCCGTACGCGGAGTTCCAGTTAGCGGGATTGCTGCTACTCACATCAAAGGCCCAGAGCTTTCCGTGCAAATCACCGGCATAGATACGATCAATTGATCCATCGCCATTCAGGTCGGCGATAGCCGGCGTTGACATGCCATTACAATCACTTGCCGGGTCATTGCAGCTGTTGTTGGTGATATTACCCTGACCGGTCTCAAGTAATATCGGGTTAGCCAGATTGCTGCCATCCAGGTAGACAATAAAGACCTTGGAGGTACCGTCTCCGGTGGGGTCACTGTTGTAACCGTTGCCGAAAATGGCAGCCCACTTTCCATTGTTCAGGCGGGCTATGCGAATATCACTGTAGGTGAAGCCAAGATCGCTGTGGGTGAATTCCCACAGAACATTGCCGGCTGCACCGGATGTGCTGGCCAGAGATGACGGATTGGTAACATCCATGGCGAACAGCCCCTTGCCGCCGCCCCGCAGGCCGCCAACCAGTATGGATTTCCAGGAATTACCTGCACCCAGGTTTATGAATGCGTCAGCAACGGATACGGAAAGGTCGACGTAATAGTCGTGCAAATAACCCGGAGCACTCAGATCGTGCATTCCGGCACCACTTGCGGTTGAGTAAAGAAGGTTCGGGACGAAGGCAAACAGTTCATCACCAACCTCATCAAACGCGTGCATCATTCCATCGTTTGAGCCAACATAGGAGACGCCTGCTCTGCTCACCTGGGCCTGTGCAAAGGTCGAGTAAGGGGTTGTCTCTATGTCGTCCGGGTAGCGTGTGCTGGGCGGGCCGACGTAGAAAGGACTGGAGTGGATAATGTCTCCCAGTGCGCTGTTACGCGGACGGAAACTCTTGTTCGTGAATGTGCCGCCACCAGAGTCGGTGTAGCTGCAGGTTCCAGTGGTGTTGTTACTTTCGCAGCCACGTTCACCGCGGATGTAATCGAGACGAGCCATACCGGTTGCTTCGTTGTCGAGCGATCCGCTGCTGTTGGTGCGCAGATCATTCTTCTGCGCCGTGGTAAGGGTTGACCATTCAAATGCGAGTCCGCTGCTACCGTTAGAGGTGATGATATTGCGGGAATTGGCGGAGCGTGAGTCTATATCCGTCGATGCGCGCCAGGCGATACTGCCAAGGGTATTGTTGACGATATCAATATTGTAGGCGATCAGGTCACCGGACCAGCGGTCAGA